>WFLX010000537.1_pt1 | contig 56787 bp, 63 predicted proteins | sample 4967041 | NCBI WGS metagenome assembly WFLX01 (sample SAMN12857096, study PRJNA449069) | gut metagenome | isolation source: stool from male and female vole | host: Microtus ochrogaster | place: USA:Florida | collected 2017
CGGGTCTTAATTCCTTGGTAGCTTTATCCATAACCTGAAGGGAAGCGCGCAAATCTTTTATTTTATGGGCAATGGCAAGGGCTTCCGCCTGCTTGGCTGACAATTCCGCCATGCCAGCCTCATCCGTCCCATCTTTTTGGGGCTTCTCCACTAAAAGCAGTTCACTCTCACAGTGGTCATTCTCCGGATATGACGCCCCCGGATACAGCGCTGCCTTTTCGTCATAGTCGATTCCCCCCACCTGCCTGCTCATCATTCTCGAAAAGAGGGCGTTTACCGTGTCCACCACTTGGGTGCGGCTTCTGAAGTTTTGGGATAAATCAATGCGCCGACAATCCCCCTCCTCTTTGTATGTCTGATATTTATCCAAAAAAAGTTCCGGTCTTGCCAGACGAAACCGATAGATGCTCTGTTTCACATCCCCCACCATGAAGCGGTTGAAATGCCCTTCATCCTCTCCGGAGACCGCTCTCAGCAAGTCTTCCTGCACTTGGTTGCTGTCTTGATACTCATCAATCAAAATTTCATGAAAATACTGCCTGTACTCCAATGCCACTGACGACACTGGGGGCATTGCCGCCGATGATACTAGTGGCATTGCCATCGGGCTAGGAATCGCCTCCCCTGTGACGCTGTCACGTCGAAACAGGATTTCCAGCGCATAGTGCTCCATATCGGAAAAGTCAATCAGTTTCTTCTCCTGCTTTTTCTCCTTCATGCGCCTGTCAAATTCCAAAACCAAATCAATCAGCGCCGCTACCGGCTCCGCGCATTTCTGCTCCTGAGCTGCCGCTAGTTCAAGAGGCGTGGCAAAAAAATTCGTTTCCATTTTCTGAAGCGTATCCTTCACTTCACTTCGCAGCTTCTTTACTAGTTCCCTCTTGATAGGAGATACACTGTCATCTTTTTTAGAGGGAAGTCTGCCAAAACTTATGGCGGGCAGCCTTCTGGCATACTCCTCCAAAGAAATCTCCCCCGCAAGTCTTTCAAGCTGCTCTATTTCCTGCTCCAGCACTTCCCCATACATATAAGGTCCATCCGGACTTTCACAAATCCTTCTTGCCTGATGCAATTTTTCTGTACACCCTTCCAGCATACGGGCTGTGTGTTGCTTCAAATAAATGCCATAATTACTTGCAAGAAGGCTTTCCACCGTTCCCCCCTGATAGTCCTCCTTCCTCTTAAGAAGCCACTCACGGGGCCATGAAAAGCTGGCTGCATACCTTGAAAGATTTAAAATATGCTGCTCCAAAACACTCTCTTTTCCGCCGGGGCAAAAGTATTCCACACAGGCAAGGAAAGCTTCCCTGTCCACAANACTGCTGNCATTTTCCNCTTCTGCATTGTTNGCAAATGCATCCTCCAGCATTTCCCTCATCACATCCTGCTGCAAAAGCTTCATTTCCCCTTCATCCGCCACGCGAAATGCCGGATCCAGACCTATCTCGTTAAAGTGATTACGGATTAAGAACAAACTGAAACTGTCTATGGTGGTTATCTGGGCATTATAAAGCAATGTCATCTGCTTTTGAATATGCTCCGATTCAGGGTGCAGATTCAACTGTTCCCCGATTCCTGCCATAATACNTTCCCGCATTTCCGCTGCCGCCGCATTGGTAAACGTCACCACAAGCAGCCTGTCAATATCCACAGGCTCTTCCTCATTGCACACCATCCGCACAATGCGCTCCGCCAGCACTGCAGTCTTTCCGCTTCCCGCCGCTGCCGACACCAGAATATTATGTTGATGTAAATCAATTGCCTTTTGTTGTTCCGGCGTAAAATTAACTGCCATTTTCTCCCCCATCCGTCTGCATACGCTTTATGATTTCTTCCCTATTCAGCTCCTTAAGCACCCGCATCTCATAGCCGGGGATTGCTCCATCATATCCGCACACTCTTTTGTAATCACAATAAGTACAGGCAGCCTCGCTTCCCCTTTCATAGGGATTAACGCTGATGGTTCCGTCCAGAATCTCCCTGCCGATATGCTTCATCTTATAATTCACATAATCGGAGACCACTCCCAGCTCTTCCCTGCTCATGAGACCTGAGCGTGCCGAAAAACTACCATCCTTTTTTCTTTCCACCGGAATCACATCTGACTTATCCTCCATATATTTATCCAGCCGTTCCACAATATCCGGCTCCCCGTTTACAACGCCGTTCATACGCAGCTTGCCAAGTATCTGCTCATTGATTTCCTGGTCTGAAAGCTCTGTGGGAGTCTCTATGACCGGGTCATCAACATGATAATAAAGTAACGCTGCTGGCACGATTTCCTTGTCCGGATGTTTTTTGGCTTCCAGCTCCATGGCCGCATTCATATAGACTACCAGCTGTAGCTGCAATCCATAGTACAGCGCTGCCAGATTGAACTGTCTGCTGCCTGATTTATAGTCAATCACTTTCACATAAATATGCCTGTCGTCCTCCGCCACGTCAATTCTGTCAATGCGCCCCCTCAGATACATTTTTTCATCCTCTGATAACGCTACATTGACACTTTTCAAATCTTTCGCGAAACGGAAGGAAACCTCATAGGCATCCGGCACAAAAGTTCCCTTTTTAAGCTGCGCCTGCAAAGCAAGCACCGTTCTGGTCAGAATCCGCCCCATTCGGATAATTGCATATTCGTTCCGGGCGCTGCTGTAAAGCACCGTCTCCCCATAAGTGGCTGCGTATTCCTCCAATGCCTCTTTCACTACTTCCTCTCCGAACTCTTTCGGAAAGTCAAACCATGTATAGCCCTTCTCTGAAAGCTTGCCTGCAAAAATCTCCAGCACTCCATGATATACATTTCCCATATCCACAGCCTCAAACCCAAACTCTTCCCGCTCTTTTAAGGTCAGGCCATACTGCAGAAAATGTCTGTAAGCACAGGCTGCATAAGTCTCCAATCGGGTAACGCTGTTTTCCAGATTTTTTCCATACAATGCCCTTGCCACCGCTTGGGACAAACCGGAATCCTGATACCTTTTAAAAGCTGCCTCTTGCAGCAGATTCCGCATTCCTTGCAGCTTCTCCTCCCCATATGCCTGATACAGGGTAAAAAAGTCCTGTTCCTCCTCTTTCGGAAGCGCTCCCGATGCATATTCCCTGAACTGCCCTGCCAGATAGCGAAGCCCCTCCCCAGGGGTTACAATCTGCTCCGGAATGCTCCTGTTTTGAGGGTATTGTACCTTAAGTGCAGGAAAAAGTTTCTGCACCACATCTATGAGATAAGCAGGGCGCATGCCCCTGCCCTTACTGTTCATCTTTGCATAGGACAAGTACAGGATTCGGGATGGTTTTGTCATATTCAGATACAGATAAAATCTCTGGATATACATCTGCTGTCTGGGCGTGGGTGCAAGGTTAAACTCTGACTCTTGCAAAAACTCCCTGTCCATATCGGAGATAATGCCGCCCTTTTGAGCGCTCTTGGGAATATTTCCGTCGTTGATTCCCAGAAAAAACAATGCCTTCACCTGCTTTAGGCGGGTTCTCTCCATGTCTCCCACCACCACACGGTCTACATTCTGGGGTATGGTCCCCACCTCAATCTCTCCAAATCCTGCTTCCAAAATATCCGCAAACTCCTGCAGGGAAATAATCTCTTCCCCCAAAAGTCCATGAATCTGCTCTAAAAGCTCCAGCACCAGACGATAAATCTGGGCGTATTCTCTCTCTTTTGAAAGCTCACCCATCTCATGAAACTTTACCTCATACTCCAACAATTTCTGCTGCACCTGATTCTGCACCAGAAACTCATACAATTCATTCACATACTCTTTTGCCGGGGCAGCCTTCCTATGCTTTGCCCCCTTTAACATCTCCACCTGCGCCATGAACTGTTCCCTGACAGCATTCAGGTTTCTCAGAGGCTCTTCGTCCTCTTTCATCTCNGGGGTTTTCGCCNTAAAAANCCTGCTCCATCTGCGTTCTCCCTTGATGCCGGTACGAAGCACATAGTTCTCCAGCTCATCCACTTCCTGTCTGTGGGTATNCGAAAGACCNCTCCTCAGATAATGAAAGACCGCCTCATAAGAGAAATCCTGTAAAAAAAGCTCCAAGGCGCTCTTGATATATTCAATCATGGGATTCAGCACGATGCCCCTTGTCCTGTCAATAAAGCAGGGAATCCCCATCTGTTCAAATTCCGTCTCAACATAGGGCGCATAGCCTTCCAAATCTCCCATGATAACCGCTATATCACGGTATGCAAATCCTTGCTCCTGAATCAGTTTACAAATGGCGAGTCCTGTCTGATGTACCTCGTCCCGGGGCGTAAGGGCTTCAAACAGCACAATCTCTTCCTGCTCTTCCAAAAAGGGCTCATAATTGTAACGGAAAAGCCCCTTCTCCAGCGCATAGAGTGCGGGGGAGTCCATGAAACGATGCTTCGGATTATTATCCGGCAAAATAAACACATCCTTTTCCCTTGGCACATCCACTTCCTCCGCCAGCTTTATCAAGTCCGCCACTGTTTTTTTGCTGAGATGAAACAGTCTCTGCTCTCCATCCAGCTCATAGGGATTCTCTCCCGCCCCCAGAGTCACCGTCACAATGGTCTCTGCGGAAAGCCTCATCAGTTCTTGAATCAGGCGGTTCTGAATGGGCGTAAATCCCGTGAAGCCGTCAAAAATCACCACGCTTCCGGAAAGGAGTTTTGACTTCTCCAAAGAACGGCGCAGTACATCCAAAGTCTCTTCCGTGGTGATGAAATTCCCATGAATATATTCCAAAAAACCTTGATACAAAGTCTTTAAATCTTTCAGCTTTTGTACCAACGCTCCTTTTTTCCCTGCAAAGGCAATGAGTTTCTCCACATCCTCTGTGCTGATGCCATACTGCATAAATTCCGAAATGGCGCTCTTCACCTCATGAATATATCCCTGCTTATGAAGAAAACCTCCCAGGGCGGGAAGCTCGTCCTTTAAACTCGCAGCAACCTTTTGCAGTACCAGACTTTTTCCCGTATCATCCAGCACAGGGATTTCTTTGCTCCCCACTTCCTCCATAATGCGGTGGTTCAGGCGGCCGAAGCTTAAGACGTCAATATTCATAATGCCGCCCAAATCGTTTAGCGTCACTAAGTCTTTCTGTGTCTGCATGGTAAATTGGTCCGGCACGATCACCAGAAAATTTTGTTTTTTATTCTCTTTTGCGCGCCTTATGATTTCTTCATATAACTGTCTGCTTTTGCCGGCGCCNGATGGTCNAAAATAAAAGCGTAAGCTCATTCCAAATAAAACCTCCACAAGTAATCCGCCGCTTCTTCAGCATAATCAATGCCAATCCGCTTGCCCGCCTTTATGTCAGAAGGGCAGACTTCAATCCCTTCCGTCACATAGAAGTCGCTGCTCTTCACCATGTCAATATCGTTGTCCGCTCTGGTGATATCCATGGCAATGCACATTTTACCGGGACCGTCCGCCAAGTGTTTTTGGAGATTGCTGCTTGTATTCTTTGCATTTTTTAAATTTCTTGAATGGGAACGCAGCTCCATCATTCTCTGTTTGGAAATCTCATCCGCAGGCACCACGCTTCTGAGAAGCACCGCCTGGGGAATCCCTTCCGTCATGGCTGCTATATTCATGCAGCTATACATTCCATAAATCAGGTATACATAGGAGGTTCCGCCGATATGGTACATGGGCTCGGTGCGCTCCGTTCGTCTGCCTCCATAGGTATGGGAACCCTTGTCTTCCTCGCCCATATAGCTTTCCACCTCAGTTATAATGCCTCTTATGACGCCAATTTGGGTGTGGTGTACCAGAATTTTTCCCAGAAGTTCTTTGGCCAGAGTAATGCCGTCCCGAGTGAAAAAGGCTCTGGGAAGGCGCTGGAAGCTTTCCGGGGGTATGGATGCGCATTGGGTTATTTTGTGGGATAGGGGTGAGGTTGGCATGGTGGGCTCCTTTTCTTTTTGGGGCGGGGACTTACAGGAACTTCACTTCAGGGTCAGTTCCACTGGGCAGTGGTCTGAGCCCATGACCTGCATATGGATATCTGCTCCGGCAAGGCGGGGCTTTAGCGCTTCTGATACCACAAAATAGTCGATACGCCAGCCTGCATTTTTCTCTCTGGCTTTAAACATATAGGACCACCAGGAGTACATTTCCGTTTTGTCAGGATAAAAGCAGCGATAGGTGTCTATGAACCCGTTTTTTAAGAGGGTGTCAAAGCAGCCTCTTTCTTCATCCGTAAAGCCTGCATTATGGTGATTGGATTTAGGATTTTTCAAATCTATCTCTTTGTGCGCCACATTTAAGTCGCCGCAGAAAATCACAGGCTTTTTTTCTTCCAGCTTTNTTAGATATGCCAGAAAGNCCGCCTCCCACTCCATGCGGTAAGATAGTCNCTCCANCTCTCTTTTGGANTTNGGCACNTAGACCGTCACCACATAGAAGTCCTCAAATTCCGCAGTGATAATACGGCCTTCGTGGTCATGCTCCTCTATGCCCATGCCATAGGTGACAGTTAAGGGTTCCTTTTTGGTAAATAATGCCGTGCCGGAATATCCTTTTTTCTCCGCATAATTCNAATATTGGTAGTATCCGGGNAGCTCAAGGTCGTGCTGTCCGGCCTNCAGTTTNGTCTCCTGCAAGCAGAAAATANCCGCATCCGCTTCCTTAAANAAATCCATAAACCCTTTCTGGAGGCAGGCCCTTAATCCGTTTACGTTCCATGATATTAATTTCATTTTCGCATTTATCCTTTCATATTTCAAAGTCTTCCGATTTGAAATTGCTGTAATATCTGCCCTTTGTCGCAGTAAATTTGAGCACGCAATAGTCAGGGTCTGTTACGCCTTTTTTGTAATACATTTCATCCCCGAAATGCCAAATCCTTTCTTTCGCTTCAGCAGTTTCCAAAACCTCAACTGTGCCGACTAAACTCACACCTCTAAAGAATCGTTTATCCATAAAGTAAACGCTTGCTTTCTTATTGTTCCTAAAAAATTTCACTTTATTGGAAGATGTGTTTGTAGAAAACCAGATTTCTTTGATTCCGTTTCTCTCCCGCGGTTTTAACATTGCTTTTGTAATGGGAAATCCCTCGTCATCCACATAAGAAATAAAGCTGACGCTTGCCTTGTCTATCATTTTTCCAACGGTTTCCTCCGGATTACGCATTTTTGTTGACCTCCTTGCATTTTATCTGTTTGTTTATCTGTCTGTTATATTGTCCCTAGTAGCTCCCGCATATATTTATCATAGCAATAAATGCGGTATCGCTGTTTATGGGAGATTTCCCTGACGATTCCCCGCTTTTCTAGGAAGGACACAGCCTTGGCAGCGGTATTGTATGCAACATCAAAGCTTTCCTCGATGTCCCCTATAACAAAAACGGGACTGTCCTCCATAAAATCCAAAATCTTCACCAGCAGGTTTTTTTGTTTTTCGCCGCTTATGACGTCAAGGGTTTCCTTATGAATTTGCGAAAGCCGCATGATGAGCCGGTTTGTCCCTGCTATGGAATCCTCCATGATTTTCAGGAAAAACCAAATCCACGGCTCATAAGAAGCCTCTTCCCTCACCTGCTTCATCAGTTGCCTTCTGTTCTCGTCCTCCCCCAAAAATTGCTTTGCAAAGGGCACATAATATCCCAAAGTGCATCCCCTGTCTTGCAAAAAGAAATTCAACAGAAAGCTTGCCCAGATTTCGTTATCTTCTTCATAGGGCAAAATCGTCAGAAATTGGTAGCTCAGAAGCGCCGCCTGCACCATGGCATCTATTCCGTTGTCCCTGCGCCTGTAATTGTCCAATTGAATCATTAAGTCAGCAATCCTCTCCGGTGCCGGGGGATTATGCTCTCTTAAGCTGATTCTGCGTATATTGCTCTCTTCCCAAATTTGGTTTTTGCGAAAACGAAAAGAATGCCTCTGCATTTTCACCGTTCCAAGAAGAATATCTTCCAGAAAGGTATCATCCGATGCCNCTTCTTTCTTCTGTTCCATGCCGTCATANAAGTCCATTCCTGCGCTGACGGTCTCTGACATCCGAAGTCCAAATATATCCGCCAATTCTATTTTCCTGTTTTGGTATTCCAATGAAGCTGTCAGTTCCTGTTTATAAAGCAGTCTGTTCCTTCTCTTGAAATTGTCCTCAAAAAAGCAAAGTCCCTGTTGAACGCCTATTTCCCTGTAAATGGCATTCAGTGCGCTGCTTAATTTATCTNACTGAAACGGAAGTTCCTCCNACTGATTTAAATNNGNTGGAATATAAGTTTGATAATAAAGCCTGCTTCCGGCATCCGACATTCCTCTTTGGTTTCGTACTACCTCGTACTTTCCCGCTTTGTTTCCGCCCATGCTATCAGACATTTCAAACCTCCTGTCTTTGTTTTGCCGTCTATACTACTATTGTACTATTCTTATNTCAAAAATACAACGCATTNTGGAATAAAAACTTTGCTGCTATTTTGCCAAAAAGCTNAGAACCCTTTTATTAANATCTTTGGCTTCTTCATATGCAGCATGGCCAAGATCGCTATAAATAAATAATTCACTTTTTTCAATTTTTTCTGCTAATTCTAATGATGCGGCTTCCCCCACAATTTTGTCACACGCTCCTCCTAAAATCAAAGTTGTACATAATATCTTATCCAACTCCGGATAGGCGTTATGATGGATACAGGCATTTGCTTGAATAAGAAACCGCCTAAAATCTTTGGGCTTTCCAATATGTCCCAAAAGCGGGTAGAAGCATCTGTATTTCTTTAAGTATTTATCTGAATAGGATTTTTCTGCCGTATCAATCATCAGAGATTTGTAATCCCCATGCTCAGCCATGGAAATCCAATTACCTACCACACTTTGTATTACTTCGTTTTGCTTAGCAAGCGTAACAGCCAATACAAGTTTCTTGACTAGTTCGGGATGGTCGATTGCAAGATACTGAGCAATCATCCCCCCTTGTGATACCCCCATAACATTTGCATTTTCAATACCAAGAGTTTTCATAGCTTTAGCCTGTTCTTCTGCCATATCCCGCGTTGAATAATTTTCGGGAATATCATTTTTCCGGCTGAAAATAAATACAGAATAGTCTTTCGCGTATGCCTTATAAGCCATGGCAAGTATATGCGCCATTCCTTTTACTGTTGTCAATCCATCTCCCAATCCTGGGAGCATGATAAAAACNTTATTACCTTTNCCGNNAGANANATAGTCCATGTCCGTATCATCANTNGGGACACTTCCGTTTTTTGCATGAAAAAGCATAGTGACCTCCCGTTTTACTTTAAAATTCAAGTAAACAAATGATTGAAATATACTTTGACTTTCGTTATAATTATAAAAAATCAGCAGTAATATTGCAAGAAAAGAGAAGTGCTAATGAAAAAAATGGTTGAAATAATTATAAGCATAATTTTAGTGTTTTCTTTGGTTGGATGCGCACCAAATTTCACTCAGGAAAAAATGAGGGATTTAGATGAGGGATATGTGTGCGAGTATAGATATGGAGAAAATGCCAAATATTCAACAGAGCTGGTAGATATAGATTTTGAATTTGATAAGCAGATGTTTATAGATCTCTATAATGAAAAAGCACAATATAATCCAGTGTACTTAAGAAACCATATCGACAAATGCGATTTGAAATTGGCGAGTGGAAGCAAAGAAGTTGATAAAATGTTAGATACGGAAATTAGTATCAGAGCAGCTTATGAGGATACATATAGAGAGGTAGTCGTATACGAATATAATGATGATTTGTATTTCTTTGTTTTAAATATGGGCGGAAGAACAGAAAAAGATAAAGAAGGCTGGTATTTTATGAAAGTTTCCGATAATCTTCAAGCATATTGGAAACAATTAACCAGCCAAATCTATCAATAAAAATTTTGCCAGAGGTTATTTATGCTTGAAAAAATGAATGAGTTTTTTAACTTAATATAAGAACATGGGCAGGAGGATTGGTATGTTAAGACAATTTGAGGGATTCACAAAAGGCATTAATCTAGGCGGATGGCTGTCACAGAGCAGTCTGGAGCCGTCAAGGCTGGATAGCTTTATCACCAAGAAAGATATTGACATCATCAGCACCTTTGGCGTTGATCATGTAAGGCTGCCCATTGATTTTGAGCTGATAGAGGATGAAGAGGGCAATGTCAGGGAGAGCGGATATCGGTATATTGACGACTGCATTGCATGGTGTCTGGAAAAGCACTTAAATCTTGTGCTAGATTTGCACAAGACGGCAGGATATGTGTTTGACGATTCCGCTTATTCCGCCGATTTTTTCCACAATGAAGTGCTTATTCTGCGTTTTATCAATCTATGGGAACGGCTGGCAAAGCGTTATGGCAAATACCACAAAAATGTTGCCTTTGAATTGTTGAATGAGGTGGTGGATCCTGAAGCTTCTCTTGCCTGGAATGAAATTGCGGAGCGCGCAATCCACAAAGTCAGAGAGTTTGCGCCGGATACATGGATTCTTGTAGGCGGAACCAGAAATAACAGCATTGTTTCCTTAAAGGAACTTTGGGCTCCCGTGGACAGGAAAATCGTGTTTAATTTCCACTGCTATGAACCGCTTATTTTTACACATCAGGCGGCTTATTGGATTGACGGTATGCCTTCCGACTATCGCATGGACTATCCCACTACAGTTCAGAACTGTATTGACGAGACGAAACGTCTGATAGGCGACAGCTTTGCTTATCCCATCAGCCATCTGGCAGATAGGGAATGCGGAGCGCAGTTTTTCCGTAGTTTCTTTGCTGAGGCGGTGCACATTGCCGAGGTATATGATGTGCCCCTGTACTGCGGAGAATATGGGGTGATTGATCAGGCTTCCCCCGAAGCAGCTCTTTCATGGTTTCAGGATATCCATGCAGCCTTTGAAGAATATGGTATCGGGCGCGCCGCATGGACTTATAAGCAAATGGATTTCGGCATCACGGATGAACATTACAGTTCTGTTTTTCAAGGGATTGTGGAAAATCTGTAGGGGAAATAAGATGCTTTTCATTTTATCCCGAAAAATGGGAACACTTTGATAATAGGCCATCCAGAAGGAGTCTTAAACGCGGTTGGCAGAAATGAGGTTAGTATGGATAGTACCAAAAATCGGGATATATTAAAACAAAAAAAGCTCTTTTTATTTGATATTGACGGCACTCTCGCCGTTGGAGATACCTTGTATGAAGGAAGCAGGCAGCTTCTTGACTATATTGATTCCATTGGGGGAAAGTCTTATTTTATCACCAATAACTCCACCAAAAGCGGACTTGACTATGTCAGAAAATTTCAAGACTCTTATCAGCTAGAGACCACGGAAGACCAATTTGTCACCTCTGGCTATATGACCTTACGTTTTTTAAAGAAACATTATTCTGATAAGAAAATCTTTGTGCTTGGCACTGCTTCTTTTGTTGAGGAGCTAAAAAAGAACGGACTTCACATCACGGAAGCTCCGGAAGAAGGAATAGAATGCGTCGTAGTTGCTTATGACAGCGAGCTCACTTATGCAAAGCTGGTGGCTGCCAGCCAAGTGCTGCTCACCACAGATGTCCCTTTTTATGGCACCAATCCGGATTTGCGCTGTCCCATAGATTTCGGTTTTATTCCCGACTGCGGCGCCATCTGCAGTATGCTTACCCAGACCACGGACAAAACGCCCACTTATCTGGGCAAACCAAGCAGGGAAGTGGTGGAGTTATGCCTTTCTCTCTCCGGTTTTACCCCTGAGGAGACTCTTGTGGTAGGGGACAGACTATACACGGATATTGCCTGCGGAATCAACGGAGGCGTGGACACCTGTGTATTGTTCACAGGGGAAGCCACGCCCGCCGATATTGTTGATACTCCTTATAAGCCTGATTTTGCCTTTGATACGGTAAAAGATTTGGTAGATGTTCTTCTCTAGTGAATGCTCTTTTCCATCACCCCGAAACCCAAGGGATAGGGACCGGTGTGCACGCTGATGGTAGCGCCAATCTGATAGATGGGCAGCTCATCCTTGCTGATAGAGTAGCCTTCTGCACGAAGTGCCTCCAGAGTCTCGTCCCGAAACTTCACCGCTTCCTCATAATCATATCCAAATCCCACTGTTATGCTGTAATCCTTGATATTGGCGTTCTGCTCCTTCAAATATGCAAGCAACAAGCTTCGGGATTTCGCCACAGTACTTTTACGGCTTCGACCCACGCCGGATGCAAAGATTTCTCCCTGCTTTAGGGTGATAACAGGACGAATGCCCAGCACGGTGCCTGCCACGCTTGCCACTTTGCCGATGCGCCCGCCATGCTTCAAATATTCGATATCTCCCACCGTAAAGAAAATCCTGCCGGTGCTCTTGATTTCTTCCAAGCGTTTCACAGAATCCTCAAAATTCACGCCATTATCCCGAAGGCGCACTGCCTCCAGCACATACAGTNCTTNAAGCACCGTGTCAANANTGGNATCAATCACTGCAATNTGTNNATCGGGATGNTCANTCCAAAACCATCTCTTTGGCATTCATTGCGGACTGCAGGGAACCGCTGAATTTGGTGGTAATGCAGATGCAGATAACAGGAGTCCCTGCCTCTACAAAAGGAAGAAATGCATCTGCAAAATCCTGCACGGAAGGCATGGAGGACTTTGGATAAACCTTGGGATTGTCCACCATCTGCTGATAAAAATCCCTTATGCCAATATCCACTATCTCCCTTTGATAATGTTCATCATCAAAGGACACATAAAAGGGAACTACCGTTATATTCTTTTCCTCTGCAAGCTCCAACGGCAAATCACAGGAGCCGTCACTGATAATATGATATGCTTCACTCATTGTCATATAAACCTTTCGTAATATCTTACTGAGAATAGAATACCACTTTATGTTTCTAAAATCAACATATTTTTGATTTATATTTTCTTTTTATTATTTTTGTTACTGTATCATATAGTTTTGAATACTATATTCATGTCTGTTACTTCACATATAATTAAGATTTTACCATCAAAGCTTATTATATACATCGCAGTATATATCATTGTGTTTTGATGGGATATATGCTATCATTTCGGTGTTGCCAATATTGATGGCCGGGAGTCATCAGAGTTTCTTTGAGGTGGTTGGATGGAGGTCATATGGAAATAGAAAGAAAGGACAGTTTTCCTGCGGAAGACGGGCATATTGAAAGCATTCTGATAGGAACTGACCAAGTAAAAATATCGTTTCAAACATGGGATGCCCGAAAACTAGTGTTGATTTTTGATAATGTAGAAAAGGTGATTTCCTCCCATTCTGTATATGGCGATATCGGAGAATTTAAGGTTATCCCTGATAAAAAAGGTTTACAAAAATATATTTTTTATAGTTCATGGTATGAAGAAAATAATGACGACATGGAAGTTTTGTCCATCGAAGCAGCAAAAATGGAGATATTCCAAGTGGGCATAGGCGCTGAAATGAATTCCGCAATATTTGATGTTGGGTACGACTATATAGGCGGTCAGCCATTTCCCTATTATGATTTATGAGAATATAAAAAGATATCAGAATATCAGAATCCTTGGTTTCCGTCTTGCATTTTCTGTCCAAAGTGTTATAATGATTTATATGGAAGCATAGCTCAGCCGGGATGAGCGTTCGCCTCACACGCGAAAGGTCAGGAGTTCGAGCCTCCTTGCTTCCATTTTTTATTGTCTGAAAGGTTCCGTAAATGTAATTAGATTCTTGCCAGATACTCTGCTGGAGTCAGGGCATAAACCTTACTTTTTTTGAAATCTTTGACATTTCTTGTAATAATGCAGTCTGCATGAATTCTCTCTGCTATTGCACTATGCACTGCATCTTCAAAATCATTCCATTTCATCTCAGCTGCCCGTATAATATCAGATACACTCAAATCAGTCAATTGAAAAATTAATTTCAGTTGTCGCAGAACAGTTTCGACTTCGTCAGGCGCAAGTTCTTTTCTCATTACATAAACAAGATTAGCAAATNTAAGNGAGGNAACATATCCTTCTGCGNAGCCTGTTTCGNATAATTTNCATATCAAAGCAGAGTCATGATAATGTGGTTCCCTTTTTTGCAANACATCCAATAAAATATTGGCATCAATCAGTAATCTCATATTTTTCCCTTAAAGCTGTTGCCCTTTCCTGTTCTAAATCATATTTTCCCTTCAGAATTCCGGTAAGAGAATCCGTAAGATAGGAAACTGCAGTGTCTTTGGGAATAAACCTTCCTATTTCTTTTCCGTTTTTCGTTACAATAACTTCATCGCCATTTAGAACCATATTAAGGTATTTTCCAAAATTATTCTGCATTTCTGTCGCAGTTGCCGTTGCACCAATCATGAAATAATCCTCCCTGCATATTAGCTATTTTTATTGTATCATTTATTAGCTATTTTGCAACAAAAAATGAAAACTATCCTAACAAATAATTACATTATCGTTTTTTGCATAATTTTACATCCCCAGACATTCAGCGTACACTCTCAGCACATTTTCACAAAAAATCTTATCCANCTNCCTCTNGNTAAATCCTNNCTTNTGCAAANCATCCCACAGTATTTCCATGCTCTGGGCGCCGGGCAGCGCCTCATTGGTGTCAATGCCGTCAAAATCACTTCCAAGCCCCAGCACTTCAATGCCGCCCACCTTGGTAATATGTTCGGCATGGCGCACCACTGCCGCCACTTCACCGGGATTAGGCTCCCCCACAGGAACATCCTTCAAAAAATCGGTGCAAAAATTCAGTCCCATGCATCCGCCCCGCTCTCCCAGCTTCCGAATCATATCATCAGAAAGGTTCCTGCTGCACCGACAGATGCTTCTTGCATTGGAATGGCTTGCCACAAAAGGTTTTTTCGTCATCCCAAGGACCTCATAAAATCCTGCGTCCGACATATGAGACACATCCACAATCATGCCCATACGCTCCATCTCTTCCACAAATTCCCGACCCTTTTGGGTAAGTCCGTTCTCTTCGTCAGCCACATAAAAATAGCTGTCAAACAGTTCCTGCACGTTNTTCTGTCTNGCGNCATAGGCCTCTTTTTCCAAAGGACTNTCCCTTNATTCTCTGCAAAGTNCATAAATGCGCTTTCCTCTTCTGCTGTCCAGATTGGGATGGCAGAGCTCATTGGGATAGTTCCACGAGAGCGTCAGCATCCGCACCCCCATGCGGTACAACTCTTTCAGCTTGGAAATTTCCCCCTTGCAGACTCCGCCCTCCTCAACGGTAAGCATGGCGGACATCTTTCCGTTTGCCTCGTTGACTGCGATGTCCTCATATTTGAGTACAGGGGCTATCAGGTCGCTGTTTGCCGTTATTTCGTTCATGTACTCATGGTATAATTCACATACCTCTTCCCACGGGTCCTCACACGCTCCCATATTGACAAAGAGAGCAAAATTCTGCAGAAGATATCCCCTCTTTCCCATGCGCAGCAAATCAATGTGTCTGCCGTTCTCCAACAGTCCCTCTTCCCTGCCTTCACGCCTTGCTTTGGCAAGCTCCGATATAGTATCACAGTGCATATCTATGATTCTCATGGCAATCCCCCTGCATATGGTACTCGTTACATTTAATACTATCAGCAGGCATTTGCGAAACTCAGTTTTGCGTAATACGAATTGTGCAGATTGTATGTTCCATAAGCAGCCAAAGCGAAAGCGTGTCTGCGTTGGAATGTGCAATCAGCACAATTCAACTTGCTAAATAAGGAGTTTCCCACTCACCTATAATATGTATATGAGCGAGCAACAATATTTTCTTCACAAATTGCATGGCTCTTTAAGAAATCTTTCCAGATAGGGATGTACTGTGCTTTCAGGTGCACTCCGTCATGGGTATAGGATTCCACCATGCCTCCGGTTTCGTCACAAATCAAGGGATTCACATCCAGATAATACACTTTTTCACCGTCCGCAAGCTGCTCAAGCCCCTGATTTCTCGCTTCAATGCCTTCATTTGTAATATAGTCTCCCTCGCTGGAACGCTCGCTCGTCACCTTGATAATGCCCTGAATATAAATAATGGCATTGGGCTGCAGCTCCTGCAAGTGCTCCACAGCCTCCTTGTATTTTGCCAGAAAGGTGTCCACCGTTCCGGTACCCATCTCATTAATGCCCACCATGAGGTAAATCTTGGAAAACTGTCTTTCCGCCAGCGCCTCCTCAATGGTAATCTTTTTCTTTTTGTTCTCTGTGCTCACAATCTTTGCATCAAAAAGCTTATAAATGGTCAGCCCTTTGGAAGCATAAAAGGTAGCGGTTTCCTCCAAACCACCATACTCAAACATTCCTACCGTTCTGGAATCGCCGATAAATACTGCATCTGCAAAATAATCATCCTCCACAGTCCGATAAGGAGAATCTTCCACTTCCGAATCCTCCTGATTTTGGGCATCCGCCTGAGACAGTTCTCCCTCCATGACATCTGTATTGTGCTGTTCCGAAAGCTCTGTATTTATCCCAGAGGGTGTGCAAACACCCCTCTTTGCTTCAAGTCCTGCGCCGTTTTCTGCGCCTTCTGATTCCTGTTTCTGACTGTCTATACCATAGGTCTTTTCATATTTATCCTTGATTCTGTTTAATTCCTTTCCGTAAACCTTCCATCCATCCAACATGGTCACATAACAGATTCCGCACAGCGCAAGCGCCAGCAGAAAAGACCATTTCTTTATCCAAATTTCTATTTTTTTCATACTTTTCTCCATATCCTCAATTCTTTAAAAACCGGAATACATAAAGGGATTGTTGCCCTCTACATCAATCCTCCACACGCACATCCAGAAAATCACTGCCAAAAGCAGCATTCCCAAAACCGTATCCTTGCTCTTTTTGTACAACTTCTGTACAATGGGCGTGCAGGCTAAAATCGCTGCTGCCAGCAGATACCAATANTCTCCTAAGGCGGTGGTCCAATCGTTTGTCCGCACATTAATGCCTGCCACCACCCCGAACATTCTGCCAAGATAGGTTCCCAGCTGGCTCAAATCCGTCATGGCAAAGCACATCCATGTCACGGGTATGAAAATCCAGACCCACAGGCGGTGTAACAGCTTAAAGCCCTTTCCAAAACTCAGTCGCTCAAGCTGTCTCTCCAAGACAATACACAGCCACAACAGCCCGCCCCAGAGAAAGAAATTCCATGTAAAGCCATGCCAGAGCGAGGTGAGCATCCATACCAAAAACAAATTGCATATGGTCTTCCCTTCGCCCTGCCTGCTTCCTCCCAGAGGAATATAAACATAGCGGCAAAACCATCTGCTCAAGGTCATATGCCATCTTCTATAAAACTCCCTCACAGAGCCTGCCATATAAGGATGGTTAAAGTTATCCGGCAGCTCAAAGCCCAACATCCTGCCAAGTCCCTTCGCCATCAGGGAATAACCGTAAAAATCAAAATAAATCTTCATGGAAAAGGCTAACGCACCCATCCACGCGTAAGCACAGGAGATGCTCTCCACCCCCACAGTCTGCACCTGCTGCCACAACAATCCGATTCTGTCTGCCAGAAGCACCTTGGAAGCCAGCCCCATAATAAAAAGCTTAAATCCGTCCTGAACTCCGGCTGCACAGAAGTGCCTCGTCTGTAAATCCTGCCGTACCTCCTCGTAACAGACAATGGGGCCTTCCACAAGCTGCGGAAACATGGAAATATAAACGGCAAACCGCAGAATGGACTGCTCTTTGGGAACTTCCCCTCTGTATACATCAATCAGGTACGACATTACTTGGAATGTATAAAAACTGATNNCCANANGAANCTGCCCGCCNTGCGANAGNCTTTTNAAAAGAAAAAGAATACCNATATTGCCTGCGNCTGCNACTGCCAGCAAAATTTTNCTNTGCCTGGCTGATTTATCTTTGTTCTGTTTCTTCCCTGTTTTTTTCCCTTTCCTTCTTTTCGGCGGCGACAGCTTCAGCCCTGTCACATAATTGATCAGAATGGAACAGCACAAAATAGGTAAATACATTACTTCTCCAAAAGCGTAAAAAACAAAGCTGCCAACCAGAAGTATCGCATTTCTATGTTTTGCGGGAGTGATTCCATACAGGATTAAAAAAACCGGAAGAAAATATAATAAGAATTCAATACTGCTGAATATCACGGATTACCACATCTTTCATTTATACTTCACTTACTATACTATCTTGATTTTCGACAAGATACAACAAAATATTTCTTAATTTTTGCTTACATTTCGTTACAATCCTGTAGTAAATATGTAAAAATTTATGGTATACTAAGACCATATTCTTGGCATGGAACGGCCGAATGGCCATAAATACCATGGAGTGAAACGACATGGTATACTGATTTTAGGAAGGAGAATTGATTATGAAAGAACAACTTTATACCATTCCTTTAAATGATGCTGTAAACGCCAATGATGAATGTGCTTTTTGCTATATTGAGAGAAGTGTGGAACAGGATTTGTTGGACTTTGTGTTGGGAAGCGGTTCTTCTTATATGGAGGCCGACATCCGTGACAAGACGGACAAAGCCGGATTCTGCAGGACGCACTTCCAGAAAATGTACGATTACGGCAATACCTTAGGCAATGCATGGATTCTAAAAACCCATTATAAGCGGATGATTGAGGAAATGCAGAAGACTTTTGCCGGATTTAAGCCGGGTAAAACCTCCTTTGGTGATAAATTCCGCAAAACAAATTCAAGCAGCAATCCCATCAGTATGTGGGTTCGTGAAAAAGAGCAGTCCTGTTACATCTGCCAGCAGTATAAGGACACCTATGCCCGGTATCTGGATACCTTTTTTTATCTATGGAAGCAGGATGCAGATTTCCGGGAAAAGGTAACATCCGGCAAAGGCTTCTGTCTTCCTCACTTGGGGGATTTGTGCGAAGCCGCAGACCAGAAACTTTCCGACAAGGAAAAGGAATCCTTTTATGCCGCCATCCTCCCTCTGATGGAGAAAAACATGGGGCGGGTTGCCGAGGATGTTGCATGGATGGTAGAAAAATTTGATTATCTGAACAAAGATGCGGATTGGAAAAACTCTAAAGATGCCATTCAGCGGGGCATGCAAAAATTAAAGAGCGGCTACCCCGCAGACCCAGACTATAAGATGAAAAAATAGGCCGGCAGTTCTTTTTATAGATATGCTATGGTAAAATGCAGTTCCTCTGAAGAATCCATCTCCATAATGATATAGGAAGGTCTGTGTCCTTCCTGCCTAGGGTAAGAGAGGCTGCCAGGATTTAAGGCAATGATTTCCTTATCCTGATCAATCACAGGGCGATGGGTGTGTCCGTATATCACAATATCCATGCGCCTCGCTATGGCCTCCTGCTTGATGGTTTCATTTCCCATGGACACATAGTAATTGTGCCCATGGGTCAGCCATATCTTATATTTTCCGATATTAAATTCCTGCTCTCTGGGTAAATCAGAGAAAAAATCATTGTTGCCCAGCACGATTTTCACGGGACAGTCCGCAGCACGGGTGAATTCCTCCTCATAGCCCTCAACATCCCCGCAATGGATGACCATATCCGGATGATGCATTTTCAGCAGCATATAATAAGCTTCATTTCTTTTATGGGTGTCGCTGACAATCAAAATTTTCATAATTTTTTCAGTTCCTCTTTCATAAGCCTGAGCGCTTTGCCCCTGTGACTCACACTGTTCTTTTCTTCTCCGGAAAGCTCCGCCGTGGTCTTTCCAAACTCCGGCACATAAAAAATGGGGTCGTAGCCAAAGCCGTTACTTCCTTTTTCCTCATAACCAATGCGTCCCTCAATTGTTGCCCTGACAGTAATCTCCCTGCCGTCCGGCAGCACTGCAGCAATGGCGCAGACAAATCTTGCGCTTCTTTTTTCATCGGGCACTCCCGAAAGGCGATCTATCAAATCGGCGTTTTTGACGCTGTAAGGGATATCCTCTCCAAGATATCTGGCGGAATAAATGCCTGGCTCCTTATTCAGGTAATCAATTTCCAGACCGGAATCATCCGCCATAACGATATCATCCGTGAACGCTGCTACGGCTCTGGCTTTTATGAGGGCATTTTCCTCATAGGTGCTTCCGTTTTCCTCTATGTCCACAGTAATTCCGGCTTCCTTCATGGACACCACTTCCCACGCTGTATCGGCTAGTATCATCTGTATTTCTTTGATTTTACCGGCATTCCCGGTGGCAAACACAATTCTCTTACTCATCTGTACAAACCTCCATAATGGCATCCGCAATTCCCTGTGCCAGCTTATTTCGATATTCCTCCAGCCCCAAAAGCTCACCCTCTACAGGATGAGTCAGATAACCCACATTAATCTGGGCTCCCACAGTAGTGATATCCTGTAAAATATTGTCCTCGTCCGCTGCAAATAACCCCAAGGCACGGTTACCGGAGGCAATTGTCACCGAGCGGGTCAGGGCATCCGCCAAATCAATATTGCCAAGTTCCGGGATGTAATACTCTTCGTTATAAAGCGCCGAAATGCCATAGGCGNAATTATCTCCTGTANCGGTACCGGCGNANATTCTGATATATAAATCTGCATNCACCGCCNTAACNAGCNCTACCCNCTCTTCTTTCGTCACACCTTCATCTTCCGTCCTTGTGAAATAAAGTTTGATATCTGTCCGCTCCACTTTCTCCGAAAGCAGTCTGGAAATCTGAAGCACCAGAGTCTTCTCTGCATAGCCGCGGAGGATGGACCCCATCTCTGCGCCACCTCCCATGGGATCAATGACCACAAGGTATTTGTAGGCATCATGGGGCTCCTTAAAGGAAATCGTTATCCTTTCGTCTTCCATGGTAGTATAATACTCTAATACACGATTCATCTGCATTTTCAGAATCACACTGCCCCGCTGGGACTCACTGTTCCCGGAGATGATGGGGGATAAATCCCCGTAAATTCCGTTTTGTTCATAAAAAGAAGCTCCTGCGCCTTTTATGTAGACCCACAGTTCCTTCTCCCTATAACGATTCTCCACCACCACGTCTTCCGCCTGCACGGTTTTTTCCAGAGGAATATACATGGTGCGGGGCATCGTCTGTGTACCCGGCAGAAAGACCAGATTGTTTTTCGCCAGAATGCCTTCCTCCCCCACTATCTGGTCTATGCGGGTATCGGCATTATCCATGATTACAATGGTCTTGTGAGATGCAGTATACAGCATATATCCCATGCTGATAACTCCCATCAATATCCAGATTGCCAGCGTGACAGTCATATTCTCTTCCTGCGGGCTTACTCTCCTGCGCTCATCCGTTTCCATGCTGACTTCCATGGTCTTTCTCTCTCCTTTTCGGGGGTTTGGGTCCCATAAACTGATAATAATAGGTTTTCATCATGCCATTATAAATTTTGCGGTTTTTATCCGCCTTTCTTCCAATATCCTTTTCCGCATCCTCATAGGCTGTAATCAGGTACATGCTCCATGCATCCAGATTTCGGAATCGCTGGCCAATCGTTCTGTAAAGTTCAGGCATCTCTCTTTTTTCCTGCAGGCGTTCCCCATAGGGCGGGTTGGTGATAATAAAGCCATATTTTTTAGGATGGCTTAACTGCTCAACGCCCCTCCGCTGGAAATGAATAAGCTTTTCTACCCCTGCCAGCCTTGCATTTTCTCTGGCGATTGCCACCATTTCATCATCTATGTCATACCCTTGAATATCCGGAGTTATTGTCATATCTATCATTTCCCGGGCTTCTTCTAACGCATCCTGCCAGAGTCTGTCTTCAATCACATGAGGCCATTTTTCAGCCGTAAAATGGCGGTTCATGCCGGAGGCTATGTTTGCCGCCATCATGGCGGCTTCTATGGGAATGGTACCGCTTCCGCAAAAGGGATCCACCAACACTCTGTCCTTATTCCACGGAGTTAAAAGAATCATGCCTGCTGCCAGATTCTCCGCAATAGGAGCCTTGGCAGTCAGCTTGCGGTAGCCCCTTTTGTGCAGGGATTCCCCCGTGCTGTCAAGTCCCACGGTCACTTCGTCCTTCATCAGAAATACCCGAATAGGAAAAGATTCCCCTTCCTCCGAGAACCAATTTACCCCATAAATCTCTTTTAACCGCTCCACCATGGCTTTCTTCATAATAGACTGAATATCCGAAGGGCTGAACAGCTTGGACTTCACGCTTGCTGCTTTTGTCACCCAGAATTTGCCGTCCTTGGGAATATACTCCTCCCAAGGAAGCCCCTTAGTTCCCTGAAAAAGCTCCTCAAAGGTCTCTGCATGAAAGCTACCTATTTTTATTAAAATGCGCNCNNCAGTGCGCAGAAAAATATTGGCGCGGCACAATGCNTNCTCGTCCNCGAANAAAGTCACCCTGCCGTCCGACACTTCTGTAATATCATNTNCCAAATCCAGAATTTCCCGCTTTAATACGGATTCCATGCCANAATGGNAGGGAACTATCAATTCAAATTTTTNCATACAAGCTTACTCTCATTCTGCCGCACCTGCAACATTTTATCCTTAGTATACAATTATTTTGAAATTATGTAAATAGGGGCGCCAAAAAGCGCCCCATCCCTCCGGCAACTAGAACTCCTTGTTCTGGTTCTTCTGGTTGTTGTTCTGGTTGTTCTTCTGGTTATTCTGATTGTTCTGGCTGTTCTTGCAGTTCTGATTATCAGAATTGTTGGAATTCTTGTAGTTGTTCTCGTTCTGATTGTTGTTAGCCATTTTAAAGTCCTCCTGTTGGTTTTTAGTTACAGGAGTAGTATTGCTTGAAATTTCCCAAAATATGCTTAAAATATATGGTACTTTAGTACTATTAATTCAGCCAATCCCGGAAAATTTTTACAATCAACATCACCGCCGCCATTGCAATAATCAGAGGCAAAAGAAATGACAGCACGGAAAATACGATACAAATCACAAACAGCGTTATGATAATGACCAGCAAGGTCACCAGCCAGCCCGGAATCCGAAAAATACGAGGGAGAACGTCGCCTGCGCTGTCCGAACCGGAAGCATATCCTCCCTCGTCGCCTGCACTGCGGTACCTTGCACTCTGAGTCATATCTGCTCCCACTCCATTGTTTGTCTGGATAATGGTTTTGGCAATCAGCCTGGGATCCCCAAGGGAAGCCAGCACATCTTCTTCCGTGCGCCCCTTGCGAATCTCCATATTGATATAATCCTCATAATAATTTACATTGTCCGCCACTGCTGCCGAAGGCATCCTGCCGCTTAACGCCATACGCAGCTTTTCAATAAATTCCTGCCTGCTCATAGATTCTTTTCTGATTCCTTCCCTATTGAAGTTGATCCATGCCGATTCCTGCCGTCAGTCTTTTCAGATAAGTCTCCGGCTCCTTCTGCATATCAATCATGGTTCTGAAGGCATTTAACACCATGGCTTCTTTATTGCACGCCGAAGTATTTTTTCCGATATCACGTATTAGATTATAACGATCCATCTGCCATACATATAAATCAGTCAGTCCATATCCGCTGCATCTCGTCTCATCCAGAAAGGTATGGTGATCCAAATAGTACATAAATTCTTTCATAAGTCCGCTGTCAGACACAAGCTCTGTCCACAGCGTTCCCAGCCATTCCAAATCCTTTCCCGCATATTCTCCCAGAGCAAGCAAGCCCTCATATGCCTTGATTCGTCTGGCATCATAGACGATACTCATTTTCTGCACTTCCTTCCTCTCTGTCCTGCATAATTGCACGTAGCAAAAAAGAAGCATGCTACTATGAGATATTGTATCATGCCCCTTTTTCTTCGTAAATATATTATCACGGAAGTAATTATAAACTTTTTCTAAAACTCGCCAAACCGCAGGATGTATTTTTCCGGCAGCGCCCCATAGGGAATAACACAGTATTCCTCCTTATTGTCCACCACAATGGCAATTTGCACCCATTTCTTGTCAAAGATACTTCCTGTAGCAGAGGGAGCATGCAGACTGATAAGGGTATTCAACTCTTCCACCTCATCCCTTGCGGTGATGGACACTTGTTTTCGCTCTCTGGTTCCCGATGTGCCGGTAACCTGAGCCTTGGGAGCAGAATCTGCTTCCTGCGCCTTATCTGCATCCGCCCCGTCCGCTTCTTTTGAGCCTTCTTTACTTTGTTCAAACACGCCGTAACGCTGTCTGGCTTTGGCAATCAGCGCCGCCGGGGAATCATCCTCCCCCACATTATACCATAAAAGCAGCTCCACTGAGCTTATGTCGGAAAGCTTTGGCGCATCGATTGCACTTTCATATCCGGCTTGCTTTAATGCCTCCAAAGTATATTCCATATTATCATAAATATCCAACTCCACAGTGATATACCCTGCAGCGGCTGTATTGTCCTGAATTGCCAGATATATTCTGGATAACCACTTTCCCTCTTTAAGCACGGTTCGCTTTGGGTTCTCCAGCACATCCTGATTGTATGCCCTCACAATGGACAGCAGCTTTTCCTCATCCATATCCCTAAGAGAAATTCCATTTCCTAATCTGCTTGCGGAAATAGGAATAAGATTTTTCATTTCTTCCTCGCTGACTGTGAAAGCAGACTGCACATATTCCCTGCTAGCAAGAATGGATTGCAGCAGTTCTTCATCTTCTGAATATATTCTATATTTTCTATAATAATCTTTTCCGTTTTTTAGTTTTACTTTAACATTAATCACATCACAATTTTCCCATGCATCTTGACTCTTATCCGCAGCGTTTGCCACCATCCTTTCCAGATAAGGATAAATAATCTCTGGATCCTGCAGATTCATGCGCTCCAAAACATTCTTCGGAAATTCTCCATAATATGTGTGATTCCCCACATAGGAGTATCGGACGGAAATTCCTGCAATTTTGTCTTTGGGCGGCAGATAATCGTCATATCCCAAAAGATCACCCCGTATGACAATACCAACAACCACACAGATTCCCACTGCAGTCCCCATTTGAATCTTATGTGCAAAAAATCCCTTGAAATCCATTAAAAACGCCATATCTAAGATGCCAAAGGAAAGCACCGCACAGAGAATCATGCCAAAAAGTTCCCAGCCAAAGCTTAGGCTCTCTCCCATAAGCAAAATCATACCATATCCGCCTCCTAAGCCTGCTGCCACACTCCCCAATATCCTTAAGAAAGCCGATATGTGCCTGCCCCGAATACCCTGTTCCGCCATCTCGGATTCCCTTTTTTGATAGAAAAACCATGCACACAGCCCTAAAACTACCGCCACCACCAGATTCACTGCCAATGGCCTGCCCATTTCCACATGATTTTCCGGCATCCCAGCATTGGTATTCAGGCCAAAAACAGCTGCCACTGTGCTCGTTCTTACTACAACCGCCTTCTGGTAAATCAAATGAAGGGCGGAATAAAGCGGGGACGCATAGCCTGCCCCTTCCAGAGAATAGGACCACTCTGAAAAAGTTGTCAAATAATGAGAACATATGCCTGTTCCGGCGACAAATATACCGATTACCCCAAATCCCATAATTCCTGCAGCGATAAAAGTATTCAGCTCATTTCCGCATAACATCACTGCCGTCAATACCAAATGGTACACCAGCAGATACACTACCACTACCACAAGAAGGATGTTAAGAGCTTCCTTCAGCATAGGAAACAGTGCTTCTTTTCCTCCGAGTCTCCATGTAAAGTTCCCTGCCGAAAGCACCATCAAAAGCAGACTGACCAAAAATGGTACCAGCCAGATCAAGAGTCCATTCACATAACCGGCCGCATAAAGGGTGCTTCTCTTCACAGGCAGACTGTGCCATGTATCCACCATGCTTTTGTTAAAAAGATAATAAAAGCCGAAAAATCCTGCAATGAACGCTACCACTATGGCAACTCCCCCGCCCAGAATCACAGCATAGCTGGCAAAGAATTGCATTGTCCGAGTCAACATCTCCTGTGTGCTCGCAAGAAGCGCTGTATCGTCCATAGCCGCAGCTGCGCCGGAGGATGTCAGATTGTGCTTAAAGAGAAGCCATGCTACGGGCAGCATCAGAAGATTTCCCAAAACCGACAATACAAGCATCCAGACTTTATGCCTTAAATCTTCCTTCATAATCTTAAAGAATAAGCGCTTTGATGTCATAACCCTTTACCTCCGTTTCACTGATAAAGATTTCCTCCAAAGACAGGGGCAGCAGCTCCGCATATGCAAATTCTTCCCTGTCTAACAAGCTCTGCACTTCCGTCCTATTTCCCCTGACCGTAATGGTATAAATCGTTCCCCTGTTTTCCATGCTCAGAATTTCCAAAGAAGCTTTCAGCCTTTCAAGCGCCCTGTCCTCCTTCACTGCACACTGTATTTTGTGAATATCCATCTTCATTTCATCCAAATCCTTTTCAAAGAGAATACCCCCTTCATGCAGAAGTCCCACGCAGTCACAGATATCCTCAAGTTCTCTCAGATTGTGGGACGCAATGATGGGCGTAAGTCCTCTGTCCTCTATTTCTTTGACAAACAGCGCCTTTACTCCCTGCCTCATAACAGGGTCAAGCCCTTCAAAGGTCTCGTCGCACAAAAGATATTTTGTGACTGTACTGATACCGCAGATAACCGAAAACTGCTTTTTCATTCCCTTAGAAAAGGTATTGATTTTGCGCCCTGTCTCCAGATGAAATTTTTTCATCAAATCCTTCCATTTTGCCTCATCAAACTCCGGATAGTAAGTCCGGTAAAAACGAAGCATATCCTCCGGCGTACCGCTTTTTAAATAATATTGGTCGTCAGAAATATAGAAAATTTTTGCCTTGGCAGAAGGATTGTCAAAAACCGGCTCTCCGTCCACTAAAACGCTGCCCTCATCAGGGACAAAGATTCCGCAAAGCAGCCTTAAAAATGTGGACTTTCCGGCGCCGTTGGTACCAATCAGCCCAAACACGCTGCCATCTCCAATAGTAGCATGGATGCCGTTTAAAGCTTTTACCTTATTAAAGTTTTTACTGACATTTTGAAATTCTATCATTCCGACACCTCGTTTCTATGCTGTTCTCCATATATTTCCTGCAGTTTCTCTATCAGCTGCTCCTTTGTAATCCCCGCAGCTTTCGCCTTAAGTGCAGCGTCCTGCCACTCCTTTAAAATTTTCCCCTGCCGGTTTTCCTTCCATTCGCTCTCCGCCGTCACAAAACTGCCCCTGCCGGATACGGTATAAAGATATCCGTCCAATTCCAATTGGGCATAAGCCCTTTGCACAGTGTTGGGATTCACGGAAAGCTCCATTGCAAGGCTCCGCACACTAGGCATCTTAGTCAGAGGCTCTAAGGCGCTGCTTGCAATCATCTGCTCCAGCTTTTCCACTATCTGTTCATAGATAGGGCGTTTGTCCCGATAATCTAACAAAATCATGCATTTTCTCCTATCCTTTGGTCTTGACAGACTAATCATCGCCATCACAAAGTAAAATATGCTATAAGTGTATTAATTAGCTTAATACACTTATAGCATAAAAAAAGATGGGTGTCAAGGGCAATTTTTTATTGTATAGCAATTATTGATATATAAGGTGTAAAAAAGAAAATAAAAATAGCGGGAATACCCGCCATTTATGAATCTACGCGTGCATAAACGCTTAGAACGTGCGTTAGAGGATTCGAACCCCCGACCTTTTGGTCCGTAGCCAAACGCTCTATCCAGCTGAGCTAAACGCACATGGGTTAATGTTGTCAGTATTTTTCCTGCAACATTAGATATTCTAACTTTTTTATTGGGAAAAGTCAAGCCCCTTTGAGATTTTCCTGTAAAATTTTCTATTGGACTTCTCCGCGACCCTACATCAGAGCACGATTGCCTGCCGGAAGCGCCTGAGCATCATAGTCCCTAAGAATCGCCCCCCGAAACTCTTCGTAGCCGCCCAGCCTTTCCTCATAGCTGTCATATACAATCTCCATAGGCTGTCCAAGCTGCAACAAAAGCATTCCCATGACAGATTTGGCATCTGTCACCTGCCTGTCTAATTTCACATCAATGGCACTGTCATATTTACAACAGTCTGCCACAAAATGCAAAATTTCATCCTTATCATGAAAGGTTATCCATAGTTTCTCTTCATCCATGACAAACCATCCTTATGATATCTCACTCCTTCGGAGTTTCCATTACGTAAGCCAGAGTCTTTAAAATCTCTTCTTCCTCAAAAGGTTTCAAGATAAACTCTTCAGCGCCTCTCTTCAGCGCTTCCACCATCTTTTCCCTCTGTCCGGAGGCGGTAATCATAATTACCTTTGTGTCTTCATTATCCCGCTTAATCAGGCTTAAGGATTCAATTCCGTCCATAACGGGCATAGTAATGTCCATAGTCACGATATCCGGTTTTAACTCCTTATATTTTAAGTAACCCTCTTCACCGTTTACCGCTTCTCCGATGACCTCATAGCCACCCTTTTCCAATATGTTTCTCAGAACTTTTCTGGATACCACTGAATCGTCAACCATTAATACTGTTGCCATCTTTTTCCCTCCTATACCAGTTCTGCCACTGTAAAATAGAATCCTCTCTCATCAAAGAAAACAGGAATGCGACAGATGGAATCTCTTTTAATGGAATCGCTGCACTCATCATACTTAGGAGGCATCATCTCCAAGAAATATCCCTCTCTGCTAAGCCCGGACACATACAGACCGTTAATGCAGTTAAGCAGCTCTCCTGCCGCATCCAAAGCCTCAGAATCCAATTGTCCATATTGTTCCTGACCATACACGGAGGACACCATCAACAGCCCGCCATCCCGCTCAGAAAAGCAGTCTACAATTCCATCTTCCCAAACTAAAGTCTGATTCACCAAATCTTCCGCCGGAAGCTGTTCCACCATGGCAGCCTTCCCCACATAAACATGCCTATTGAAAGACTTCACCATGGTATTTACCATGATGCAGACCAAGGGTATAAATTTCTCCGCCTCCTTGGGCATAAGCAGCGGAATGATCCGCTCTACCTCATCACTCTTTATATCGTTCATTTGCTCAGCATTATATCCGTTTTTCTCAGCAAAATCATTTAAAAGCCATTCCAATTCATCCAGAGTTATCAACTTTTCATCAAGCAGAGCCTGCACAAACATCAGATAATGACTGCCTTGTTCTTTAGAAAGCCCTTCCTCTATTGCCAACAGCTCATCGGATACAGTAACCGAATCTTCTTTTTCCATAACATGCTTTAACTGTTCCCGTTTGATCTTACCGGACTCTATCAGATAATTTCCTAAAATGTATTCTACCATTGTACTTCCTCCGATTCATGTTTTTGGAAAATTCCTGATTTTCAGATTACTTCACGAAAATAATTATCTGCTCTATATAGCATATAGTATAACTCTAATAAAAAAAAGTGTCAAGGAATAATATCTTTTCAAAGGAGAAATGATAAGAAAAAACACACAGCAAAACTTGCAAAATCAGGAGGTCATTTATGGTAAAGAGAACCGAACAGACTATGGACGGAAACCAGGCTGCCGCCCATGTAGCATATGCATATTGTGAAACAGCCGCCATCTATCCTATCACCCCTTCATCCCCCATGTCAGAGCTTATGGATGAATGGATGGGGCAAAACAAAGAAAATATATTCGGAAATTCTCCCGTCATCTCACAGATGCAGTCCGAGGCAGGCGCTGCAGGCGCTGTTCATGGTGCTCTTTTAGCAGGTGCACTGGCTGTCACCTTTACCTCCTCTCAGGGACTTCTTTTAATGCTGCCGGATCTCTATCGCATTGCGGGAGAGCTGCTCCCCGGAGTCATCCATGTGGCGGCAAGAAGCATTGCCACCCATGCCTTGTCCATTTTCGGCGACCATTCTGATATCTATGCCTGCCGTCAGTGCGGCGCCGCCATTTTTGCCGAGGCCAGCGTACAAGAGGTCATGGATTTATCTCCCGTGGCACATCTGTCCGCTCTGGAGGGCGGGATTCCTTTCATAAACTTTTTTGACGGCTTCCGCACCTCCCATGAGCTGCAAAAAGTGTCTGTGTGGGACTATGGGGATTTAAAAGAAATGTTTCCTATGGAGGCTCTGGATGTCTTCAGAAGCCGCTCCCTCCATCCCCGCAACGGCCGCACTTACGGCTCCGCCCAGAATCCTGATATTTTCTTTCAGGCGAGAGAGGCCTCCAATCCCCGATATCTCGCTCTTCCTGATATTGTAGAGAAGAATTTGCAAAAAATAAACGAAAAGCTGGAAACTTCCTATGGACTCATGGATTATTTTGGCCATCCAGACGCCACCCACGTCATCATTGCCATGGGAAGTGTCTGCGAGACAATCCGCGAATATCTGGACGCAAATCCTGAAGAAAAATACGGACTGATTTCCCTGCATCTGTACCGTCCTTTTCCCACTGCCAGACTGCGGGATACCCTGCCTGAGTCTGTCCGGCAGATTTCCGTCCTAAACCGCACCAAAGAGCCGGGAGCGCCGGGAGCGCCCTTGTATCTGGATGTACTTGCCGCCCTGCAGGGAAGCTCCTTTCAAAATGTGGACCTGTACTGCGGCTGTTACGGCTTAAGTTCCAAAGACACCACTCCTGCCCAGATTGCGGCGGTCTATACAAATCGCACCAAACAATTTTTCACTGTAGGAATTGAGGATGACGTGACCGGTCTTTCCCTGCCCCTATACCCTATTCCTGACACCTCCCCGAAAGAGACTCTCTCCTTAAAATTCTGGGGACTTGGAGGTGACGGCACCATCAGCGCCACTAAAAACATTATCAAAATTCTGGGGGACCATACGGATTTGCAGATTCAGGGGTATTTTGAGTATGATTCCAAGAAATCCAGAGGACTCACCATCTCCCACCTGCGCTTTGGCAGGGAGCGAATTCGCAGCGCTTATCTGATTCACCGAGCGGACTTTGTCGCCTGCCACAATCCGGTGTATCTGCATAAATATAATATGGCGCAGGAAATTAAAGAGGGAGGCGCTTTTTTGGTGAATCTGCCAAAATGCCCGAAAGATACACTCCCAGAGAGCTATCCTGAAGCATATCTGAGGGAATGCTTTCCCGAATCCCTCTGCTCTTACCTTGCCGCGCACAAGATTCATCTTTATCTCATTGACGCCGACCGCATCGGCAAGGAAATCGGCTTAAACGGCAAGGTCAACACCATCTTACAGGCAGCGTTTTTCCGGGTGATGGAGCAGTTTCAGCTTCTTCCCTCCAAGGAAGCAAAGCTGCTTATGGAAAATGCTGCCCAAAAAAGCTATGGAAAATTGGGAGAAAAAATCGTAAACATGAATAAAGATGCCATCCACAGGGGATTTTCGGAAGTGACCGAGGTTAAGATACCCGATTCATGGAAGAGCCTTGCAGACACAGAGACCTTTGAGGATTCCCATCCTCTGGACAATTCCCCTTTTCCCGACAGAGCTTCCCTGCTTGACTATGTAAAGCAAATCCAACAGCCTGTGACGGACCAAAGAGGAGACTCCCTTCCGGTATCTGCGTTCCTTCCCTACGCAGACGGCTTTACACCGCCCGGAAGCAGCGCTCATGAGAGAAGAAATGTGGCAACGGAAATGCCCATGTGGCATCCCGAAAACTGCATCCAATGCAACCGCTGTTCCTATGTCTGTCCCCATGCGGTCATCCGCCCTGCCGCCATGACGCAGGAGCAGTCTAGGAATGCCCCCAAAGGCATGCAGCAGATTCCCATTATGGGTATGGGTACCGAGACGGATGCCGCAGACTCGATTCCCACATCTTTCTCCGTGGTGATTTCCCAGGTGGATTGTACCGGCTGCGGTTCCTGCGCCGGCATCTGCCCCGGAAAGGGAGACGGCAAAAAGGCACTGACCATGCATCCCGTCCACGAACATGAGGAGCATCAGGAGTGGTTTGACTATGCCAAATCCCTGCCTTCTGCCGCAGGCGCCTGCGCCGCCGCCAAATTTGGCAGCCACACCGTAAAGGGAAGTCAGTTTTTACGCCCTCTTATGGAATTTTCAGGAGCCTGCGCAGGATGTGGAGAAACTCCTTATGTAAAGCTGCTGACACAACTTTTTGGCTCCAAGATGTATCTTGCAAACGCTACAGGATGTTCTTCCATCTGGGCAAACTCCTCCCCCTCCACAGCTTACACGCTGAATGAGGAGGGCTGCGGTCCCGCATGGTCCAATTCCCTCTTTGAGGATGCCGCAGAATTTGGTTTTGGCATGTTGATGGCACAGGAAAGCCGGGATGAAATCAGTCAGGGCAAAACCATCCAATGGGTTTTAGGAGGGGACGGCNGGGCATATGATATCGGCTTTGGAGGAGTGGATCATGTACTTGCCAGCGGACGCAATATCAACTTAATGGTTCTGGACACGGAAGTTTACTCCAACACCGGAGGACAGGCTTCTAAGGCAACTCCCATGGGCTCCACCGCCCGATTCGTCTCCGGCGGCAAGAAAACCCGCAAAAAAGATTTGGCTTCCATTGCCATGACTTACGGAAATGTCTATGTGGCGCAGATTGCCATGGGCGCAGACCTAAANCNGACCATTAAGGCAATCACAGNNNCNGCTGCCTACCCCGGTCCTTCTCTGGTAATTGCCTATGCCACCTGTATTGCCCACGGCATAAAAGCAGGTCTGGGGAGCTCCCAGCATGAGGAAAAAAAGGCCGTAGAGGCAGGCTATTATCACCTGTTCCGCTACGACCCATCCCTGAAAGCTCAGGGTAAAAATCCTTTTCAGTTGGACAGCAAGGAACCTTCTTTAAGCTATGAGGACTTTCTTGCAGGAGAAAACCGCTATGCCCTTCTTGCCAGAAAGCATCCTGAAGAAGCCGAAGCGCTCTTTGCCAAGGCCGCAAAGGAAGCTAGGGAGCGTTTCGAGTACCTGAAACGGTTGGAAAAGCTCTTTGAGCCGGATGCAGGAGAAGCGTAAGCAGCACTTTTCCGGCGTTTTATCGGCAATTTACCAGCTCTTTTCCAGAGTCACATGATAGTCCACTGCAAAGGGATTATCCTCTCTGGCTTTCAAATCTTCATAAACTGCGCGGCGCTCTTCACTGCTTTCTTCCGCCCAATACTCATAGCCCCGCAGATAACTATCCACCAGCTCATCCCATGAGCTGTACATAGGCTGAAGTTCCTTTGCAATTTCCAGAGACTTATCCAGCGCATCCTCCTTGGTGTAATAGCCTGCCACATAGTAAAAACTCAATAAATTCAGTGCACGGCAGTAATCCCATGCATCAATGGCATGTTCCCCGTACTCTTTGTACATCATATAAAGATTTACAAGCTGTTGTGCCTCTTCTTCGCTTAAATCAGAAATATAGAGAAGATATGGAAGATAATCCTCTTCCTCCAGCTTATCCATCTCCAAGTCCTCCGCCAGATATTCAGCGTATTGTACAAACTCGGTTCTATGTCCCTCCTCCAGCGCCCATGCAAGGGTACTGTCAGCGGATGCTCTGTCAGTGACGCTCCATTGTTGTTCCAGCGCAGCAATCTGTTGTTTTCTGGTATAGTCATTTATGGAGATACCACCAAATTTCGTATAATCATTACCGTTCAATTCCGTCAAAATGGCGTAGGATGCATAAATCCATCGCAGGGTGTCCGACGTTTGTTCCTCTTTTTTTGCACAGCCGGTAAGGACTGCTGCTGCAAATAGAATTGCTGCCAGCATGATGCAGAGAATTTTGGGGAAATGATAATTTTTCATGGGAAAATCCTTCTTTCTATGTAAATCGTAAAGTATGCAAAAAATCACCGCCGTTTCCGAAAACGGCGATGATTTTTCTGCGTCTTGAGACGACCCAGATCGGACTCGAACCGACGACCTTCGCCGTGACAGGGCGACGCTCTAACCAACTGAGCCACTGGGCCATGTTGAAATCCTTGTCTGCCATGGAACAGGTTTTGCTGTCAAACCGCATATCAAATGATAGTACATGGCAGAAAACAGGATTTACAGTGGATCTTCGGGGACTCGAACCCAGGACCGACCGGTTATGAGCCGGTTGCTCTAACCAACTGAGCTAAAGATCCATATATTATCTAACGGAAAAGCAAAACGCAAATATCGTTTTCCATCAGATACCATGACTCCAACGGGAATCGAACCCGTGTTACCGCCGTGAAAGGGCGATGTCTTAACCGCTTGACCATGGAGCCATCATATCATTGAAAACATTTGTCCTCAATGACATTGATTATAACACAGCAGAAGAATCTTGGCAAGGGGAAAATAATCTTCTTGAGTTTTACTACAGCCGAAATTAATTCGCCATAAGTTTATTATAGCACTCAATAGTCTCAGACAATCCTTCCCCAAAGGACGAGACAGAGGCGTTGCCAGAACCGGACATTCGAATGGCAATCATGTCCAGAGGCTCTCCCGCCTGCACTTTCTCCAACACCGCCGTAATGGACTTATGCGTATTTTGCAGAGCAGTTACAAAGAATCCCCAGTTTTTCATGCCGTCCACACTCACATAAAGCCCTTCCTGCTTCAGCTTATCCTTGTCCTGATCATACTGCAGAACCTGATCCACATAGGATGTGAACTCATCATACAAAGGCTGGATCAGAGTCAGGTCCATATCTAGTACATTGTCATTTCCTATACCCTGACTATAAAGCTCGTTGGAGAGAGCCTCGGCCGAAATCATCGCCATATTCAATGTGTAAAGTACTTCGTAACCCTCCTCTTTCAGCTTCTCTAGTTCTTCTCTTTCCCGCCCGGATGCAACGGTATTCAATTCATTCACAAACGCTTCGCCATATGTAAAATAATCTTCGAGAACCTCCATCAGCGCTGTATGTTGTTCCTGTGACTTGGCGTAATTATCTTTCAGGAAACCATCATCTTTGGTATAGGCATGTATTTCCCCAAGTATGTTGATCAGCTTCTGCAAAGAGGGATAAAGATTCAGATAAGCCTGATCAAGCGCATCTTTTTCGCTCTTGCCGGATGCTGCCTCATAAGCATCTTCCGCATATCCAAGATATTTGGCGGAATGCGGATAGTAACAGAAATAATTGTTACTGTTCTCTTTTACAAACTCAAATTTTTCACTCTCAATATTTACATTGGAAAAATACTGTGCCAGCGCATCATTGACCTCGCCTACCATATGATTGTTAATCTCAATGTAGTTGTTGTAGAGTTTCTGAGCGTTTCTCTCATCCAACTCTGCCGTCTGACTTCCGCTGTCTACAGGCGGTTGAGCAGATACGCCCGCCGAGCTGCCCGTCGAACTGTTCCGAGCATCCGCAGAGGTGTCCCCCTGGCACGCAGTCAGTGAAAGAGCTGCCACTATAGCCGCAAAAGCCGTAATCCATTTCCTTATCCTTTTCATTTCCTCTCACTCCTTTTCTAAACCTTATATCCTTTTCGTCCCCAAATCTTGCACTAGACTCTTCCCCTCGTCCACTCTGAGACAAGGGTCAGGAAAATGTTCAACGTCTCCCTGCTTGCGAAGCTGAACCGGGTTATCAGCCTCTTTTTGGGATTCTCGTTCCAATCAAAAAATTCCGCCACATAAAAGGTATTCCTGCTACCATGAGAAAACCCCGGCGCTGTTAACACCGGGGTTAAAACATATGAACCTTGAAAACAGTTCTTTTGAAGGTAACCGATGAAAAATTAAATATTTAACAGTTCACTATATGCCTTCAGCGCACCATCGGTGTCATGGGCAAGCACTTTCTTTGCCAGCACTTTACCCAGCTGTACGCCCTCCTGATCAAAGCTGTTAATATTCCACACAAAGCCCTGATACATCACCTTATTCTCAAAGTGGGACAAAAGAGCGCCCAGAGCCTGAGGGGTCAACTGTCCACCAATGATAATGCTGGAGGGACGCCCACCCTCAAAGTTCTTATTTCGATCCTCATCGGCTTTACCGCATGCAAAGGCTACAATCTGCGCCACCACATTAGCACAGAGCTTCTGCTGGCTTGTACTGTCCTGAATCACTACATCCCTGCCCATCTGGTTATTCTGAAAGCCCACAAACTGCAGAGGAATAATATCCGTTCCCTGATGCAGTAACTGATAGAAGGAATGCTGTCCGTTAGTTCCCGGCTCACCAAAAATAACAGGACCCGTGGAATAATTCACAGGCTCACCGAAACGGTTCACCGACTTTCCGTTGGATTCCATGTCAAGCTGCTGCAAATGAGCAGGAAAACGGCTCAAAGCTTGGGAATAAGGTAATACTGCCGTATTCTGATAGCCAAGGATGTTCCGCTCATACACCCCGATCAAAGCATCCAGCATGGCAGGATTTGCAAGCATATCTTTGTTTTGTGCAAGCTTATCCTCCTCTGCCGCACCCTCAAGGAACTGTGCAAATACTTCCGGTCCAAATGCCAGAGACAATACTGCGCCGCCTACGCCGGAAGTGGAAGAAAATCTGCCGCCGATATAATCATCCATAAAGAACGCTGCCAGATAATCGTCACTCTTAGCCAGAGGCGAAGTCTCGCTGGTAACGGCAATCATGTGCTTTGAAGCATCCAATCCCGCATTCTTTAAAGCATCCTTCACAAAAGATTCATTGGTCAAAGTCTCCAAAGTTGTGCCGGATTTGGATACCAGCACGAAAAGAGAATGAGCCACATCAATGGTATTCAATACGGCTGCAGCGTCATCCGGATCCACATTGCTGATGAATTTTGCCTCCATCTTAAAGGTATTGTTTGCCTTAGCCCAATTTTCCAAGGCCAGATACATTGCTCTGGGGCCAAGGTCGCTTCCGCCAATGCCAATCTGCACCACGGTGGTAAATTTCTCACCTGCCGCATTTGTAATCTGGCCATTATGTACTTTATTTGCCAATTCTGCAATCTTTTGCTGCTGCTCCACATAAAAACTGCGTTTATCCACGCCGTCGGCCACAACAGCATCGCCCAGCTGTCCTCTAGTCATATGATGAAGCACCATACGCTTCTCACCGGTATTGATTACTTCCCCATTGTAAAGAGCCTCAAATTTCTCTGTAAGCTGTGCCTCTTCCGCCAATTTTGCAAGTGCTGCCAGAATTTCATCATCCACCTGCTTTGCAGCATAATTGTAGGTAAGTCCTGCCGCCATGGGAACGCTGTATTTCTTCACGCGGTCCGCACCGTTCTCTCCGGTCATTGCCTCTGCCAGATTCACAGGCGTTGTCTTTTGCAGTTCCTGATAGGCAGAAACGGCATCCAAATTTTTCCAGGTAATCATAATTGATTCCCACCTCCTTAATTTTTTCCGTCCTAAAAAAGAGTTCCTGAATCAAAATACTTCACTTTAAAATTATACTATTAAACAAGGGGGAATTCAAGCATGAGAATAGGTTCTTCCACAGATTTTATGTTATTTTAGATGAAGCTGTCGCTTTAACTCCCCGAGTAGGGCTCGAACCTACAACAACTCGGTTAACAGCCGAGTGCTCTACCATTGATAGATATGCAACCGTAAAGTGCTAAGGTAGAGGTTGTCAGGTTTTCCTTGCTCATAGGATAACATTTCTTCTTATTACCGCTTTCTATACAGCGGTCTCAACGGGTTTAATTATAACACAGCAAAATCTCCTTTGCAATAAAAATTTTGCGTTTTTTCTATATTTATATGTAATTTATTTTTCTTTAGTATTTCCCGTATTTTATCCTTCCATCCGTTCAGCATAAGTTCATGCCCTGATACGATATGCTTTCATCCGGCTCATTGTCAGCAGGATGCTGGAGCGTGTCCAGAAACTCGTTTGCATTCCATTCATTACAGAATTGGCTATAAGTCATGTTTAGTTCCACGGATATCTTGTAGTCCCTGCCTACCTCAACTCGTTTGAGCAGCTGGCATGCTATCATTTTCTTCTGCTCCATCGTTGCCGAGTCAAACTCCTCCGCCCANGACTTGAACTGTTTATAGGNCGGCGNNACCATTTCNATCCCCTGCTTTTTTTGCATTTCTTCCTCTTTGAGTTTTTCCAGCTGTATCTCCGATTCTTCGATCTTCTTTTTGACCGTCTGGATGGCCTGTGTCAGATCCTCCGGCGAAAAAAGGCTGTCNCCNGTNAGGGTCTTGGCAATCTCCATCTGTAGCTTTGTGAGCTGTTCCCGGTTTTTTCCAAGTTCAAACCCAAGTTTTTTCTGCATGGCGCGGTTACCTGCTATCCTGCGCTGGAATAAATCCTGTATCTTTTCTTCCTCCGGCGCGCCGCTCATGGATTTGAAGATTTCTCGTATGGTCTGGCTGACCATCCCGTCCACCTTTTCCGCCTGATAGGTACTCTGTCCATCACACGGGCAGAGTTTGCGGCTTTTATGGTAGCAGGAATATTTGATCTGGTCCACACGATACATGGAGCCGTCAGCCCTTTCATAGCTGTCCGTGTAATGGATGGCGGCCAGCCGCCCGCCGCAGTGGGCGCAGAATATATTGCCCGAAAGCAGTGCCTGCCCCTGGGTGCGCATGGCGATATGGCGTTTTTCCTCATTCTTCCTGCTGCGCTGCTCCATGATATACATGATCTGGCTGTAGGTTTCGTCACTTCTGAGCCTGAGTGCCTGTAATGCGTCCGAAGTCGATCCATCCTCAAGCCGTCCACAATAATAAGGGTCTTTCAGTATGCGGCTGATCTTCAGTCCGGTGAATTTTTCACCGGAGCGTGTTCTGCGGCCTTCCTTATTTAACAGGTCCGCCATCCTCCATGCTCCATAGCCCTTATGTATNGTCATTTCATCGATCATTGCCAGAATTTCTTTCTCCATGGGGTCNATTTCATACTTTTTGATGGGTGCGCCTTTCCGGTTCACCANCCCGCTGTCCACAAGGCAGTATCCAAATTTCACCGGTCCTCCTGTGTATAATCCCTCCATCTGCATCTGCTGCATTTTGCTGCTGATCCGGATGGAGGTCTTTTCGCTCTCCCCTGATGCCTGCCAGAACCGCAGGTAATTCATCAGCTTGTCNACATGGTTGTCNAATCTCTGCTGTCCTTCCCGTGCGCTCCACACCTCAATGCCATGCTTGGCAAACCATTCCACCACGAATGGCGTCTCATCATCGATCCTGCCGATGCGGTCAAACATGAATACCAGCAGGATGTCGAACTCATCTTTCAGTGCCGCCTCCTTTAAATCCTGTATGGCATCCCTGTCCTGTGCGGACACCTTGTATCCCGAAATGCCCTTCTCTGAAAANTCCCNCTGGATGACCCAGTCCTCCTGATGGCTTGCAAATTCATGGCATGCTGTTTTCTGCATTGGGATATCATTTTCATTTTTATCCACCTGTTTCTTGGTCGATACTCTGTATAGACAATAAACCCGTTTCATATGCTACCTCCATGCCTGCTGTTGTACGGGATTGTGTTGCTAGCTGTTATTCTGTTTCAATGTCCTACGCCATAGACATGCAGGCGTTGCCATTATCCCTGGTATTCCCCATCCCCGCACAACAGTGGCATTCTCTGGAGGCGTTCCCCATATGCCCCTGTGAGGATATCCCTGACCCTGCATTTCACATCCACCGATTCTTCCTTACTGAACCTGACCATGACATCGGAACCGCTGACACACAGCTGGAAAACAGGATTCATATCGCTTTGCTGACTGCCCAAGATAAAGTCCCTCCTTTTGAAATATTTACTGTACGCATTCTTACTGCCTTTATCTTGTGCAGGCACAGCCCTGCTGTCCTTTCCGCAGAAGTTTTTGGTACGTTCTCCCGGTACACGACACAATACTGTAACAATCCTGAGAAAGCAAGCAGAAAATATCTCTGCCCCGTCCATTTCCATGTGTTTCTTCCTATTTTATAGTCCTGCCTCCACATCCTGCGGGATTCCTTGCCTTACATCTGCATGGGTACCATACCTCCCGCTTTTACCTCCTGAGGAATCTGGCTGCTGGAGAACATATCCGCCAGAAATTTCTTTCCGCCCAGCTCGCAGGCCAGCTGGAATGCCTCGTTAAAGCTGCCGCATTCCTTTTTCGCCTCTGGCTTGAACATCGCCTCCCCGATGTGAGGGATGGCGCCCTCATAACTTCCGACCAGCAGGATCCCGTCCGGAGTGATGCGCATATAGATTCCTGATTCTCCGCCGCTGTAATAAAGACAGCCTCGCCCGTTCATCCGTGTCACCGCATCCTCCACCCACATGTGCTGGCTGCTGGATGTCACCGCCTGCCAGTGCTCAAATTCATGTTGGTCCATGCCTGCCTCCTTTTCCCTGCCTACAACAGTTCCATTGGCCCGGTCAGCGGGGAATACACCTGTAGACCGCACTCTTTTGCTAGTGCCTGGAGCTGTGCCATCTGCATGGACGAATGCGTCAGGCAGCGGCGACTTGCCACAAGCAGGATGTCCACTTCCCCTCTGGTGGCCGCATCCACAAAACGCCTGAAACCAGAACGCTCCCACAATGGTTTCCTCCCTATGTCGCTGGAACTGCCATGCACTGCAAAATCCATCTGCTCTGCATATTCACAGAGCTGCTGGCGTTGTTTCTTTAATGCATCATTTTCATCCTCTGGCGCATCAATTGAGCAGTATGCCCATGCCCGTTTTCTGCTTTCCATAAACTGCCCCCTTTCCGTCCTCCTGCATCCGTTTACCGAAGGGCTCCAATCTCTTTCTTTCCCTGCCCGCTGGTAATGACCGCTGCGATCACCGTGGGGCTGTGCCGGTTCCCCGTGTCATTCTGTACGATCAGCACAGAGCGTGTGCCGCCCTACTCGCTCCCCACCATAGGTATCAGGTCTGCATAATAAATATCGCTCCATCTGATATTCAGATCCCTTTTCTCCTTCCTGCGGACATCCCCATGCCTATTCCTTATCCCATGCCGTATTCCGCCATAGTCACCACCCTGTCCTCGGCCGCAAAATAGGCATCTGCCTGCTGCCTGCCAATCTGGAGGACTTCCCCGTCCGCCTCCTCCCCTGTCTGGAGCTGCGCCAGACGGGTGAGTATTTTCGTGCGTACCCCCGGTTCTGGATTGCCATTGATAAAACCTCCGCTAACATCAAGGAGCGGCCTGTCCGCAATGTCTGTGACAGTTATCCTGTGTGCATCACGATGGCTGCTGATAAAGTCTGCCAGATTCTCAGGCGTTGTTGCAACCAAATATTCCTCCCTGAGATTCCTTTCTCCTATGGGGTGTTCTTCTCCCATTGTGTGCCCATCTGACGGATACACATAGGCATATCCCATTCTTCCCGTATCCATGATCCGGTTTACCATGTCAATTGTTTTCTGATCCATGTATTCNCTCCTGTAAAAAATATGCTCTTTCAAATTCTCTGTCTCTTATTTTTCATGACNCAAGGACGGCNACANCCCCATCATAGCCCTTTNGAACATCCCCTCGGCTTTTNGNGGTCTGCCACCGTNGTTTCTATCATGAAAGCATTTCCCCTCTGNNAAATTTNNCAGCNCGANANTGCTTGTCCTTCGTTTTCAATTTCAATCTGCCCCTGTTCGACACTACTCCCCGGGGCGGGCGCAGGTTGCGCCCATAGGCAGCAGACAAAGACCGGCCTTGGCTATAAGCCGTCATGGGATTCGCACCCCTCCGAGGTTCTCTCCGAGCCGCCCTCATTGCGTGTTCCCGCTCCTGCGGGGCTGTGACTAGACGGAAGTATCATTATAGGCTGTCCATGTCATGGCAAACGACCCGCCACAGGCCGCCTTGGGACGGACATTTCCCGCTCTGCACCTTTGATGTGATCTTTTGACAGGTTGTTCCCTGCAGGTGGTCTTGGCGTGTCCTCCGCACCGCTTTGCTTTTTCAAGCTGGACAGCTAACGTATCTATGTTGCTGGATATGACCACCTGACGGCAGTATTTTTCAATGAGCAGAGGGGAGAAAAAATTCCCCTCTACTTATTTCCACGTTGGCAGAGCGTNTTGCACACCCTGNAAANTAATTNTTTTCCAAAAATTNTTTTAATTTATTCANGATACGGTTTNTCCGCTTATGAACAGCATTGTGGTATATCCCCATTTCTGCTGCCGCCTCCCTCTCAGTCTGCCCCTGAAAAAACAGACGGTCTATCAGTTCTCGCTCATCATCAGACAGCAGGGAAATTGCTTTATGTAGCTGTGCGTATTGGAGCCTGCGCAGCACGGTTTCCTCAACGCTCTCCATTTCCTCGGCAAACTGCACCTTCTGATCTGCCAACCGTTCAAGGGAATCTTCCCTGCGGGGTATGGTTGTTATAGTCTGACTCGTCTGACTTATGACAATCTGCTCCGTCTTGAGGTCATATTCCTGATACTGCATTTTTCTTTCTGTGGTTCTCAGAACAGCAATCACTTCCTCGTCGGCCTCTGGATACATCTTCTTAAAGTCGGGTATCTTGTATGGCTTTGCCATAGGCTTGTCCTACTTCATTTCCGAATTTCAGAAAACGAAGGACAAGCGGCGGGCTGCGGCCCCCAGCGTGACCATGTTATCCACGAAAAAGCTGTACCCGACAAATGCTGGATACAGCCCTAAAAAGCATATGGAAATCTGCCACATGATAGAAACAAAATCAATAATATGTCGGGCAGGAAACCGCCGCAGTCCTCATACAGGCTGCGGCGCTTCTGTCCCATGAATGCCAAAGCATTCATTAGGGTAAATCGTGCCGATCTGCTTACTTGTAATATCAATCTGATTTGCTGTCAATTCATAGACCGGAACCTTTTTGTTTGACGTATTCACATACGCAGTACCATTATACATTTTATATTCCTTCTTGTAATGTGTTTCAGCAATAGATATAAATAAAATAATTCATTTTTGTAAACTCATAAACATAGAATAATTAATAAGAATCCTTAAATAACACCAATTAACTGATATTACTTAAGGNTTCAAATACTGGGACAATTAGTTATGTTACTTATTATAATCCTACTGCAATTTACGGAGCATCAGGAGGCGCAGGAACATTAGCAATGTATTTTACTGCAACATACCCAATTTCTCCGGTAGAATATCTCTCACAGTGCATCCATGTATAACCATCTGCATCAGTAAGCGGTCCTGCGGCTCTTTCAAAATACAAATACTCTCCCTTGGTTAAAGTAGCAATTATATTTCCTGATAGGCTTGGGCTTTCCCTGAATCGAACGCCCGTTCCAATGACCATGTAATATCCCCAGGGATAATCACTACTCAAAATACTTGCTTCTTGGTTTGTAACCGCAACCATGGACATTTCGTCCTGTTCAATTTCAGCAGCATTTACTGTTATGTTTGACATTAAAAGTACCGCGCAACATATCATTGATAATAATTTCTTCATACTCTCATTTACCTCCCATTAGAATAATTTAGAATCGTCCCAGTATTTTTCAGAAATAAGAAGTTATACAATAATTTTTCATTCTTCAAAAACTAGCCCGAATCCGTATTATCTATATCTTTTTGCAGTTCAGTTAGAGTTCTCTTCAGAAACTTGGGTAACTCTACCCCCATTCTTCCAGCATTCTCCAAAATTGAGAGTATCTCATTTATGATGNACCATATAGTTACTAAAAGTCCAAAATAGGTATGTGAATTATATTGCAGTCCAAGTTCATCAACAANNTTATAANTTAAATAATCAATACATATAGCAACAAAAACGGTCAAAATATATCCTATTTTTTTATAAATACCTAAAACACCCTTTTTACTACTCCATCCATATTTCTTATTATTAGGGTGCTCTATTGCTTCTTTTTTTGACGCAACCATCCCCGAAATATAATCTAAGAACATCAGAAATAATAATAAACACAAGATGGGAATTAACAAGCCAAATTTATTACCAATCCATGCTCCTACAGTTACAGCAAGTATTTTTTCCCATAATTCTTTCCCATTCATAGTACATCACCTGACTTTCTCAATATATATAATTAAAGAAAGTCACTGTCCAAGAAAATGTAAACCAACTATAATATAAAATTTTTGTTTAATTTTTCTTTATATAACTCTCTTCTCGGCCGATTGACATATTGTCTGGACAGGTAATATGGTTGGTTTGCATATCTTTATGATGATAAAAAGTCTTCATCTGCAGAATTGTAAACTATCTGTCATATAAAATGTCTATCCAAAATTTCCTTGTAAAGTCGCCTCCTCATTCTGAATATTTTCTGCTTTTTCCCAACATACTTCTTCAAAAACATTTCTACATCAATTTTAAAAATGACATTCTCCAAATCTACAATTTCCTTAGACATGCTTACATCAAAGACATCATCATTTTCTACAAATATCTGATTGTCATACTCTTTTTTGCTTTTGCGGTACAATTCATAAAACCGATGCGTGTCCTCCACACCGCTTTGCTTTATCAAGCTGGACATCTAACGTATCTATGCTGCTGGATATGACCGCCTGGCGGCGGTATTTTTCAATGAGCAGAGGGGAGAAAAAAATCCCCTCTGCTTATTTCCACGTTAGCAGAGCGTTTTGCACACCCTTAAATTAAAATTTCTCCAAAAATTTTTTCAATTTCTTCAGGATGCGGTTCTTCCGCTTGTGTATGGCATTATGGTATATCCCCATTTCTGCTGCCGCTTCCCGTTCGGTCTGCCCCTGAAAAAACAGGCGATCCACCAATTCGCGCTCATCATCAGATAGTAGGGAAATCGCTTTATGTAGCTGTGCGTATTGGAGCCTGCGCAGCACAGTTTCCTCCACGTTTTCCACCTCCCCTGCAAACTGAATCTCCTGCTCTGTCAATCGTTCAATGGAATCTTCCCTGCTGGGTATGGTAGTTATGGTCTGATTTTCTTGGCTTATGATGATCTGCTCCGTCTTGAGGTCATATTCCTGATACTGCATTTTCCTTTCTGTGGTTTTCAGCACAGCAATCACTTCCTCACTGGCCTCTGGATATATTCTCCTGTAATCCGGTATCCTGTATGGCTTTGCCATAGGCTTGTCCTCCTTTTTTCTGAATTTCCTGAAAACAGAGGCAAGCAGGTGGGGAACGACATCTTGGTGTAATTCTGTTGCCTGCCCACAAAGGGCAGAAAAAAAGCTGCATCTGACAAATACTAGATACAGCCTGTGAAAGCATATAGAAATCTGTTACNTTATAAAAACATGANTAAAAATATGTCGAATAACAAAGCGCCACAGTCCTCATGCAGACTATGACGCTCATACAGGGACAATCCCTTTTCCATCNCTTTTCTTTTTCCCTCAAATACCATTTCCCTTCGACANGGGGAAACGGTCTTTACATTTATCCCTAAAAAATCCCCCAAATTACTGTTGCAAAGGAAATTATATCAAAGNAATTTNTCATTAGTATGTCANAATATAAGCATTTTTTAATAAAATATCGCAAATAATGACAAAAAGGCTTATAACATTGTATCTTTGAGAGAGAAAAAGCTCCCCTATGATTTAAATCATAGAGGAGCTTTTTTGATTGTTAATTACGCAATCGACAACAGCCTCCCGGATGTATTACCCGTCGATATCGGATCGCTTTTCCAATGTGGATACGCAACCCTTTACCAGATCTGCAAATTCGGTGTGATCGCCGGCACAATAGCCCGCCTCGGCAATATAATCGATACAAGTATCGATATCGGGAGACTTCGTATTCTTCAGATAACTGATTAAATCGGCATAGGGAGAGTTATCCTTCAAAAAGCTTGCGAAACCGTTCGCAAACTTGGATCTGCCCTCGAACTTCGCCCAACCGCCGGTTCCTTTGCCAATGTTGCCTGCCGGANTTGTTGCGCTTGCATACATCATGTTGGCCCNGTTCTGATTCTTCTGCNGGGTGCTGCCGGTTCCCCATCCGGATTCTGCTCCCCACAATGCAAGAATCATTTTCTGNGGCAGACCATGACAGTTTGCGCTGGCCGTGGATGCCACATCTCTAAACGCATCCACAAATGCCTGCACCTTGTCATTTGCATCTGTGTTCTCATTCAGACCAACCTTGTAGTCGGTGGACTTATCGGAACAGGTTACCTTTGTCAAAGTCATTGCTTTCTTTGCCATCTCATTTTCCTCCTAATTTTTATTAGACTTGCGCATGTCTAACAATTAGAAAGAACACTTCCTTTGATTTGTAAACCTATTAAATAGATTTTATAAATGCCACCATTTCATAGCACATTCATGTCAATCCGCATCAAAAGCTTCGTCAAAATCCTTATCTGCTTTATAGTCCCGTTGTCATTCTGATATATATTCTTATTTCCTTTTCCAACCAATCTCCATAATCGTCCATTTTTATTATTGTCCACAATTCATTATTCTCTGCAGACTGTATTCCTATATAAGCGTCTTCTCCCTGCCTGTAAAAAATATAGTCTTTGTGTGCGCTTTGACCAATGGATCCGCTTTCTGGCTCAACTGCCTCCTGCACTATTCTAACCCACACATCATGCTCCACTTCGTCAGAACCTTCCAATACCTGAATACTTTCTGCAATATATGCATCTTCATCTGCCGACAAATCCTCCGCAATGATATCTCCTCCTCTATACGCCATCCATACAAGGGTATTCAGGCTGTCATAAAATCCTGCCGGAGCCCAGTCACTGTCAAATACCTCTCCCTGCCAGCTTACCTTATAAGCAGTTGAAGTTTCATCTGTATTTTCCGATGCCGTTAATTCGTTCTGAATATTATCATCCATATCCGCACCTGTCGCATTATTGGTGCAGGCACACAACAACAATGCAAATGAACATATTAATGTAATTATTCCTATTTTTTTCATCTCAAATATCTCCTTTTTTATATTCATGATTAAAATTTTTGAATATTATTCAATTATTGGGTTTACAATCTATACCTATTGCGGTTCTGGAGAATCGATAGAATGCAGCTTGTTTTCAGCAGATAATTCTAACATTGTTTATAAATCGCTTTCATATACAATCCACTCTAATTCTCTAACATCTTTCTCTACAAAATTAAACATTTTATCTGTATTAATAGTAACATTCTCTGCCATAGAATATAATTCTATATAGTCATTTATCAGTGCCTGATTATCNTCCGAATATTGTCTGTCANCTGGCCAAGTTAAAAGCNATGCATACTCTTTATCTCCCTGTTCATACAATCCAANNACTATATCCCGNTCCATAATAACNGTCGGATTTTCTGTATATTCAACATATTCTAAGCAAAATAGGATTCCTCCCAGCCCTGCATCTGCATTTCTTTTCTCGCAAACTAACAGCCTGTTAAAACTGCTATTATTACTTTCTGTCTCATAAACTATATTTTCTCTCCATTCATCAGGTACTATCATTTCAAGTCCTGTGACAAATTTTACAGTGTTGTTTTCATTTGTTTCTATTTTCCAGAAATCCTCCANCTTTAAAGTAACTANACTATTANTNTCCCAAACATCTCCTTCTTCAGACATTATAACAGAACTATCTCCCGCAGAAATATTTNCTGCATCTTTGGCACATCCTGCCANAATACTCGACAGCAATGTAAACAATAAACATACCCATATTTTTTTCATAATCTCATTCCTTTCTTNTGTTTATGTTATTTATTCGTAAACATGAATTATGACGCTCAAAACCAACANTTNAATTCNATTGNNCGAATCCTTTTCTCAACAATGTGCTCTATTCAANGCCTNCTATGCCATCCCCCCTTTAATTGCCTATGATAAATTTGATTTCTACAACCTTATATAAAATAGGCTCTTTAATATGTTAAATATTGTTCCTGTCTCTATTTTCTTTAAAAAATTAACTTCTTGTTTACAATTACTACCTTCCTATCTTTATACCTTATGTAATCGGTTACAAAAAACTAATAGGAGGTAAATTAATATGAGTGCAATTGATGATGCAGTTCAATGGGCAAAAGACATTGCCAATAGTCCAGATCATGGTTATGACCAAACTAACAGGTGGGGGCCCGATTATGACTGCTCCTCGTTCGTGATCAGCGCATGGGAAGCAGCAGGAGTTGGTGTTAAAGCCAACGGTGCAACCAACACCAGAGACATGTGTGCCGCCTTCCTCAAAACGGGTTTTGAGGATGTCACCGACCAAATTACTTTTTCTACAGGTGGCGGTCTTGAGGCTGGAGATGTTCTTTGGAGATCCGGCCACACGTGTTTGTATGTTGGCGATGGCAAAGTTGCAAATGCCAGTTTAAATGAAAATGGTGGCACTACTGGTGGTGCTACNGGAGATCANAACGATANGGAAATTGCTGTCAAGAATTACTACAACAACAGTTGNACCAAAGTTCTGCGCTATACAGCGTAGGCANACACTCGGGGAGAGAGAGGGGGGACTCTCCCTCTCCCTCTCATAGAGTATGAATCTTTTCATTCTATGCTTATTGTTTTTATTGTCTGGCTCAAGATTACCATGTGCCCAAAAGCTTTTCACCCCAATCACTGCCGTACTCATAAACCATCTGTATGTCCTCGATATACCAGCCTTCCGGCATGTACGAGCAGTCTATACACATACCACTATCTGTCTGTGCATCTACCAACCTGATAACACGAAGCATCGTCTTCCCATCCTTCTCGATAATAGTTGCCCCAAAGCAATCCTCATCCAAAGAAAACGGCTGCTCGGCAAAAATACTGATATCCTCTGGATAAGGATAGTTCTCCCAACCGCCTACCCATTCTGGCTCCAGATTAGGATTCTGTATAAAGTTTCTGGGATATTCCACCAATTCAGGCTTTCTTGTCTCGTCCGTCTCCACATGCAGCACCGTAACATCGCCTGTATCATGCATGCCTCCCCAAGCAATTTTTATCAGGACAATATCGGCGACCCCGTTCCCACTCAGATCCCCCGTCACAACATGAGAAAACCAACGTTCGGGATAGGTTACCAATGTGTTCTCACCACTGCTCAAACTCACACTCAAATATGTCTCTACAGAATCCCAGCCGTCCATATTATTGTCCGACACATGCACCCTATCATTTTCTCCGTCTCCGTCTACATCCGTTCTCACCTCATAACCAGAGTCAATAGCTACTTTCTTTTCCGCATATACTTTGCCGCCACTCTGCAGTTGAATAACACAGCCAATAAACAACGCAAAGAGGCAAATGCTTCCTGTCAACAGGAGACCATTCTTTTTCTTCCCTCCGTTTAAAATGCTGTCAAACCGCCGCTTCAAGAATCCGACCCCTTTCACATATCCCGTGGAAACAGCGCTTCCTCTGTATCTGCTCCTCTCGACCCAAGACATGATTACATCACTATATTCCCTCCGCTTCTCATCAGATGCCTTAGTCACGACTTCCTCATCACAGGCAATCTCCATATCCTGCTCCATAGCCCTCCGCAAATACCAGGCAAGGGGATTAAACCAATGGATGATATTCACTGTCAGGAAAAGCAATCGCCAAGATATATCGTGATTTCTGCAATGGACCATCTCATGCTTTAATATAAACTGAATATCCTTCTCATGCAGGGCATCATCCGGCAATATGATAATATTTCTCAACACCCCTGTAGTAAATGGTCCCTCTTCAGAATCCTTCATAATACGCACTTCTGGAATTCTTTTGAGCTTACATTCGGCAGCAACCTCCCGAGTGGTCTGCTGTACATAACCATTCTCACATTCACTGCTCCNCCGTCTGATCTTGCCCCTCATCCCCCANTAACCCACCGCATAATAAACCATNNACAGCACACACGTNCATGCCCANNNGGTAAAGAGCACATCCGCCACAGTCAGTTCCATCCCAAAGTTCCTCTGCCTGGAAATNTGNGGAGTGAAAGCATCCACAGACTGAATNNGTTCGGTCTNGTTCTGCGAGGATTGCAAACTTCCGTCCGTCATCACTTGCTTCCCTACCCCATTTGCTACCGGGCTTTCAAATTCCCGCAGCACAACATTAGGAATTTCCGCAGTGTATGCTCCCGGAAAGTGAAACAAATGGAACGGTATAAAAAAACAAAACGCCATAAAGATCCAAATCCGTTTTCTACACCCTGCATTGTAGCTTTTCCAGCTGGCTCTCAGCAAAATGCCTGCTGTCGCAATGCTCAGTCCTGTTACCACAGAAGTATTGAAAACCCCTAATATAAACTCCCTCACCATTTTTACTCCCCTTCCCTTTCTAGCGAATCAAGGTAATCTCTTAATTCGCTTATTTCTTTCTGAGAAATCTTTTTCCCTTTGTAGAGATGGGCAATCAGCTTTGTGGCAGAATTATCAAACAGTTTCCCTAAAAAAGATTCACTCTCGCTCATCTTATACTGATCCTGTGACACTACGGCAGAGTAATAGTTAGTGCGGGTACTTCTGTCACAATACACATACCCCTTATCGACCATCCTCGCCAGAAATGTCATAAGCCCTGCCAATTTCCAACTGTATTTATCTTTTACTCCGTCCAAGATTTCATTAGATGTCATTGGTGTATCCCTGTTCCACAAAACTTTCATGATTTCAAACTCTGAATCTGATAATTTTTTCATTTTCACTTGGTCCTTTCTTGATTCTTCCGTCTCGTTATTATCTATGTTTATATTATACACATTGTTAATGTTAATGTCAATGTCAAATCTTGATTTTTATTTTTTGAAAAGAGCAAGAGTTTGATGCCACATAAAAGATACCCTAAAGCCATATAGCTTTGGGGTATCTTCATGCTTTTTTCTTCAAAACTCAGCCTGATTAATAACCAGTAACTCTGAAAAATGTGTGATTGCCGATGACACACTTTTCGACAATTTCCTTAAAAACAGCATTACTGCTTGTAGGGTTACCAAAACAGTATTTCTCCACACCATTTTCTGTTTTGGTTTTATTACCAAATGTTTTGTTGGTGCAAAACCACAGACAAGCACCAATAGGATTGGTCTTGTCGCCGAGATTCTGCGCAATATCCAGGCAATCAGCCCATGCCTGAGAGCTTGTATCAGGCTTTAAGGCAGCAGTCCCCGTCATTGCAAACTGGCCTGACTTTAGAAGAACGCCCTCCCATGTGGTTCCACCGAATTCTGCTGCTTTTGTTGCATGATCCTTCCTGTTTTGGGCAACAAATGCAACTCCACGCTTGCCCTCAGAACTCTCTCCACGAGCTTCGGCATAGATCATCCTTGCCAGCAGGTCAACGCCGTCCCGTCCTTTCAGGTCATCTTTACTGTTTAATGCTTCTCCGTATTCCATTTCTTACCTCCTGTTTGATTTTTGTAGCTGCTACAAAAATTACAAAGAGATTTTTTATCAGAATGTAAACTTAAATTTATATTTTTGTATATTTTTTTGACGGCTTATTTCTTACTTTCGTCCTCCACATCCTTTTTCAATTCATTTAATGTTTTCTTTAAAAATTCTGGCAACTCAACTCCCATTCTCCCTGTATTTTCCAAGACTGAAATGGATTCATTGATGACAAACCAGATTGTCACCATCAACCCAAAAAGTGTTTGCGATTCATACTGCAGCCCTAACTCCTGCGCAACTTTATAGATTAAGTAATCAACGCATGCAGCTACAAAGATAGTAAAAATGTACCCTATCTTTTTAAAAATACCTAAGACTCCCTTTTTACTGCTCCAACCGTACTTTTTATTGTTAGGATGCTCTATTGCTTCCGTTTTTGCAGCAATCATGCCAGACACATAATCTGCAATCATGAGAAACATCAATAAACACAGCATTGGAAACAGCAATCCAAATTGGTTGCTGACCCACGCACCAATTATTGTGGTGATTATTTTTTCCCATAGTTCCTTCCCATTCATATATGCCACCAGCTTTCATTGCTTTTATGAAATAGAAAGCTGACATCCACAAAATTGTAAACTTCATGTCATATAAAATGTCTGTTCAATATCTCTTTATACAGTTCCCTCCGCAACCGATTGATATATTGCCGACTGACAGAAAATATCTCTGCTATTTCTGCATCTGATTCATTTCCCAAGATAATTGTTCTAAATATTTTCTGTTTCATCCCTTTATACATCTGCAAAAACAGCTCTACATCAATATTGAAAATAACATTTTCTAAATCCGTAATATTTTCCACACCACTTACATCAAAAACATCATTATTATCTATAAGCTGTTGATTATCATGCTCTTTCTTACTTTTACGGTACAGTTCGTAAAAGCGATTCTTCAAAGCAGTACATAAAAAAGACAAGCATTCCCAATCATTTTCGCAGTATTCCATTCTGATTACCGCTTCCCACAGAGCAAGCGTCATTTCTGAACGTACATCCTCTTTGTCATCCTTGTACAATAACCTCACATATTTTTTAATCAACGGCTCCATTCTCTTTACTAATTCTTCGAATGCGTTCTCATCTATATGTATTTTTTGGATTATTGATGTTATTTCCCCCATATCCTACTCCTCCACAAGAGGACAAAGATAAAAATGGGAAATTTGTAAACTTCATGGGGGAAAAATAATCTATCTTCTACTTTATTATTTTGCCACAGAAAGCGGCTATCTTTTGGCAAGTGTCAATTTTTCTCAAAAAACGGTAAAATTTGCCTTTAAGTAATATGGTTTTTTAGTGGTTTGGATGCAGAAGCCTTTTCTAAGATTTGGAGCGGGAAATAAATTTCACTGTCGTAAAATATTGATATATAAAAAAAGATACAAAAGGAGCCAGAACTGATATGCCAATTCTGACTCCTTTACTCACTTGATTCAGCAGCTTGCCATCTTTTATGTTATGGAAAAGCCGTTTTGCCTACTATTCTTGCATTTTCCCATAAACATTGTGATAACAACCACAATAAAAACAACCACAATCTGCAGTAAATAGTCGCTTCTGTCCGTTAACACACAAAGCAACCCAAGAACAAAATCAAAGCCTAAAAATCTTCCCAACCGGATCTTAAAATATCTGTTCTCACACTCATCAACCTTTCTGTTGACATTCTCCACCGGATATGCGAGGTACACCAATATCTCCAATACGATAAGCGCTATTGCTGAAAGATAAGCAGGGATATAAATATATTTCCCAATTAACATTACTGTCAAAAATGTCAGGCATGATAAAACAAGGCACTGCCAATATCTTCCCAAGTGTAGCCCACCTGCATATACTCGCAAAGGTGCAAAAACAACAAAGAACATTATACCACCCACATACATCTGCAAGCAAACCATTATTAAAATGCAAAACAGAGCAAATATGCCTATTTCCAATAAAAGCAAAAATCCATATTCGTATATTTCTCTGTCCTCATCTTTCACCATGCCTTTGCGAGTGACATAATCTGCAAGAAATTTAGATGCTCTCTGCATCTTAAAACTTCCTGAACTTCTTTACGCCTTCCGGTTGCTTGGGCTGATGGTAAATAAGTACGCATCTGCTGTTTGCAGCCGCTGATAATGCCTTTTCAGATACGGCTACCAATGCCTTTGCCATGAAATTTTTTGTTTTCTTATTACCCATACAATTTTTCCTCCTTTTTGATTAAATATAATAGTCAACCTGACACATTAAGAATACCTTTTTTTTCCTTCCTCTCTGGCATTTTGTTAAAATTACGCAATCTGCTGTCAAATTCACCCTAAATTTAAAGTTGCAATTATTGAAAATCTGTTGTCACCAATATCCAGAACCATCGCTCCGCCATACTCCTCTGCTATGCGATTTATAGAGTTTAACCNAAAACCATGTCTTTTCTTCTCTTTCTTGGAAGATATGATGTCCCCATTTCTATCCCTATTAAGCTGATGCTCATAAGGATTCTTCACAATAATCACTAACGTTTCTTTTTTAATACCTAAAATAATCTCTATAANNTTTTCATTTTTGTTGCATTCCATGGTAGCTTCTATTGCATTATCAATTGCATTANCTAGCACAACACCNATNTCACACTNATCTATCGGCATTTCCTCTGGAATGAAAATCNTTAGTAAGAACCTTATTCCATNATCTTTTGCCACTGCATATTTGAAATTAANAATTGCATCCACCACACTGTTACCACTACTACAGATATTTTCTTGTTTATTACTGCTTTTGATAATTTTATTGATATTTTTTAGTGCTGTTTTTCTATCATTCATTTCTATGCCACTTTTTAATGCTATTAACTCATTTGTCAAATTATGTTTTTCCTCGTGGAATTCTTCCATCATCTTCATTTGTTCTTCGGTGCTTTTTGAGATAATTTCCAACTGCTGTGCATACACCGTTTTTTTAGTATCGCTAATAAAAGATTCATTTAATTTCGCATACATTTCAAAAATCACTACATTAAAAACCAATAGCACACTAACGGTCGTCAATGAAAAAAAGGTATTTCCAATCATATAAAATTCAACAATAGCTATATATATGCTTCCGACAGGCACCAATAGCAAGAAGAAATAATATTTAGTCGGTATATAACTGTATTTCTTTTCTTTCCACATTAATGTAAATAGATGCACAAATATTATAATAATTATTTTCGATACAACGGAACCTATTATATTAATCTGCTCCTGCTCCATAGGTATATTTCGTATTAGGTAGAATACTAATACCTCTGACAATGCCCAGACGGAATAAAAAAACGCTAACAGAAAATACCGTTCTTTCCCTGTGCATTTATAACTGCTAACCACTATCCATAAAAAAAGCAATATATTTACAATAGTTGCACTTGTATGTATATCTCCTTTTGTCCACATAAAAAGAAACTGCCAAATGGCAAGACATAGCCATGCAAACGCAGAAAGAATCCCCCTTTTCCTTTCAAAAAAACTGCTCCAGAACTTATCAACTATCCACAAGGTAGAAATAACAATTACAATATCTAAAATAATATATCCTATGTTATACATCTATCTCACCTCCAAGCAGTATGCTATATTGTTTGCTAAACTCCTTTTGGCGATCTTCACTTATAGGCAACTTTCTCCCATCAACAAGAGTGACCTCCGATCGGGTACGGGACTTTATCAGATGGTAATTTACAAGATAGGATTGATGTATTCTCAAAAAAGGAATCTTTCCGTTTGTAAGTCTGTCCATAACATCCGAAAGTTTTCCATTAAATTCGTTTGCTTCTTTGTTTCGCAAATATATTTTGACTTTTCTGCCACTGCTCTCAAAGTACAGAATCTCATTACAGGGGATTTTATATTCTTCGCTTTTATAACGAAATGCATAATAAAATTTCCTATTACTAATTCTTTTGTTAACTTGAAGAAATAATTTTTCAAATTCAATTGAATCAACAGGTTTTCTAACAAATGCAAATACATCTAATTGAAATAATTCTATCATATATTTGTCATAACCAGATACAAAAATAAAAATAACATTGTCATCTACCTTTCGGATGGCTTTAGCCGCTGATATTCCATCTCCGTTTTCCATCTGAATATCCAGATACAAAATATCGTACTTCGTTCCCCTAGAGATTTCTTCCTCCAGCGAGTGACCACTATAAAAGACATCAATATCAATGGGAATGTGTTCCCTGTGGCATAAATTAAACAGTAGCTCTTCCAACTGTCCTGCTATCAGTTTTTCATCATCGCATACCCCAACCTTAAGCATTTGCATCCCTCTTTCTACACACTTTCATACACTCTATCAAAAAACTGAAAAGCAAAAAATTCAATCCCCACTGCATACGGACAATAAAACATCAAAATCCACATCTAATATCTCCTTTATCAAACACAAATCGCTGGCTCTAATATTCCGTCTGCCGGTTTCAATATTAGCAAGTGTACTCCGTGACATTATACTCCCCCGCAATTGCATCTGAGCTACTAACTCGCTTTGTGTCATGCCTCTGCTTAACCTAATTTTTTGTATATTCCTCCCCAGTGGAATATCATTAAGAATCCACTGCATAATAGTGACCTCCAGTTTGTGACTTAATGGAAACACTTTAAGTATAACTAATAAATATCCACATGATGTCACCAATTAGTGACATTTCTGTGACAATCGACTATTAAACCTTGTTTTCTTATCGAAATAGTTCTATTTCTGATTGCTCTATTCCATTCTCTATGTCTTTCAAATTTACAAACTAGTCAATACCTCTTTTCTTGTTGCAACATTTTACTCTTTCTACTCAAAATTTCATGTGTCTTCACAGTATCGTATCCCGTCTCCATTTTGTAGTTGCTTTTATACCCATTCAGAGTTAACATACAGCAACCACGAAAGGAGGAGGTGTTTTTATGGACAAAGAACCTGTTTTAAACCAACTGATGGGGATACGCATGAACAGTGTCATGAATGGAATCACAGAGAAGGATGGAGATTACCAAGCACTGCTCAAAAAAACTGACGAGTGTCTCAGCCAGCTGAATGCCCTACATCTGCCAAAGGAAACCATGATACTAATTGACCAATATGTGAGTGAGTACAATGCCATCGGGAGCCGCTATGGGATGCTTGCATACCAGCTGGGATTTTCCGACTGCAGAGAGCTACTTGTTCCTAGAAATTCGGAATCAACCTTTAAGGGGGCTTTATGAATAAAGCGGAACGGGTCAAGCAGGGGCTCCCTCCTGTCATCGGCCCCAACATCCGCCGTCTGCGGGAACAGAAATGCTTGCGAAACACGGATATGGTGGCAAAGTTGCAGCTGGAAGGTATTCCCATCAGCACCAGCACACTCAGCAAAATTGAACAGGGTGCCTGCAACCCCACCACCGAACAGCTGATAGCCCTGCAGAAAATACTAGGGTGCGATTACAGTGATTTTTTTCTCTGCCGATAAAATATTTCTTAAAGTGATACCTTCGCTGCTTGTGTCACCATGGCATATCCCTTATGCCGCCAAAAGGGCGCACTCCCCCCTTGGCGGCATTTCTTTTTTCAGATTCAGCCGCCTTTCAGCGTAAAAAGCAGGCTGCTCCGCCCGCCGTTCTCCCGCCAGCGCTGTTCTTTTGTGATAAGCCCTGCCCGCACCAGATCGTCAATGGCTCTCTCCACCGTCCGGCGCGAAAGCTGCAGCTCTTTCGCAACCGTCCCGATGGCAGGGTAGCACTGCCCTT
>WFLX010369907.1_pt1 | contig 56224 bp, 49 predicted proteins | sample 4967041 | NCBI WGS metagenome assembly WFLX01 (sample SAMN12857096, study PRJNA449069) | gut metagenome | isolation source: stool from male and female vole | host: Microtus ochrogaster | place: USA:Florida | collected 2017
TGCGCCCATTGCTTCAACAACGGCGATATAGACGGCGAGGTCAAGTGGAACGACATCGATTGGACAAACGCCGACCGCAGCAAGCGGAAGTTCGATCGCGACCAGCTCCAGAAGTTGGACAGGACGAACTTGAAAAACAATATCAAGGCGAACGGCGACAACAACATTCGTAACCGCGCCACCGAGATCAATCGCGATCGGTTGAAGTCGGGACCGGGCGGTGGCGCTAGCCAACTAAAGGACGTTCGCAAGAGCACGCTCGAGGGGCTGAAGGCGCAGCCGAGACGGGACGCCTCCGCGCGTCCAACCGCAAAGCCCGGCGGCGGACAGGCGGTGGCAAAGGCGAAGTCCAAGGGCGCAAAAGCCGGTGTCAACCGCCCCAAGGGTAAGAAGTCCTCGGCCAATCGGCCGGCAGGCAAGAAGAAGATGGCTTCGAAGGCGCAGAACAGGTCGAAAAAACCGTCTGGGCTAGGCAACGTTAACTCCGGCCGGCGGGAGGTGTCTGCCTCACGGCGCGGCGGCCACAGCATGGGCGGCGGGCAACGAGGCGGCGGGCGGCCGCAGATGAGTCGCGGCGGCAGCCGGCCGCCGATGGGGGGACGTGGCGGTGGCGGACGCGGGGGTGGCGGACGCGGGGGTGGCAGGCGCTGACCGGTTACTGGAGATAGACCATGATCAAGATCTTGCACACACTTCTCCTGGGATCGGCGATCTCGCTTGCGCCCGTCGTTGGCCCGATAGACGCATCTTTCGCCCAGACACAGGATTTGGCAGACCTGGAGGATTATGCTGCTGCGGAAGATCCGCCAATCTTCGATGATCCGTCGAAGGCGGTGGAAGCATTCAAATCGGTCCTTGCCGCCAACGACTTCGATGGGCTTGCACGACTTCTGGGGCTGAACGCCGCAAAACTGAAGACGGGCGAAGGAGCGATGGAGACCTTCAATCTGGTTCGAGAAGGTGCGGCCCGCAACATCGTCGTGCGCGATCTTGACGACCGCAAGATCATCGTCATCGGCGACCGGCTCTGGCCACTGCCGTTTCCGCTCGCCAAGGACGAGGGCGGCAAATGGGCTTTCGACACCTATGTCGGACTGGAGGAGATTGTCAACCGACGCGTTGGCGAGAACGAACTGGAGGCGATCGAGACCGCGCGCGCCTATATCGAGGCGCAGAAGGATTATGTATCGCAGGACCGCGATGGGGACGGAGTTTTCGAATACGCCCAGAAGCTGATCAGCAGCCCGGGCCAGACGGATGGGCTTTACTGGCCGGCAGATCAGGGGAACGGCGAAAGCCCGGTCGGTGAGGCCATCAGCGAGGCGGCGCTCGAGAAGGCAAGGACTGGAGAGGGCTATTACGGATACCGCTTTCGGATCCTGACCTCTCAAGGCGAGAATATCGCCGGCGGCAAATACGATTACACCATCAACGGCAACATGATCGCCGGCTTCGCGCTGGTCGCCTGGCCGGTCAACTATGCCGAAACAGGGGTCAAGACCTTCGTCATCAATCAGCAGGGCATCGTCTATGAACGAGACCTTGGTCCGAGCACCGGGGAAATCGTGCCATTCATAGATCGTTTCGATCCGGATGAAAAATGGAGCGTGGTTACCGACTAGATCACGATAGATCTAAGTCGATTGAGCATACCGCATATCCAATGAAGCTCGTTTGATCGGCGCCGCGCTGGCGCTGGAAGACGCAGATCCTATTGCCCCCGGGCAGACGGCAGGCAAGCACGAGTGTCTGGCTTGGCTAGATCAAAGATTTCATACCGGCCATCAGAAACAGCTCTGCCGTACCGGCACGGCTGAAACAAGGAGGAGTAATGTTATGAAGCCAACCCCCATAACGCGCATCGTAGCGGCGACGGCAGTGAGTCTTCTCTGCAGTGGAACGGTGGTCCAGGCACAGGACATGAAGAAGTACGGCACCGCGGCAGGCTGGGATATCATTGTGAGAGGGGACATGGGCCCCGGCTGCCTGATCGCGAAGAAGTTGGGTGATGATATGCAGGTTCTGATGGGCATAGACGAGACGACCGGCAGACGCGGCTACATGGCACTCTACACAAAGTTGGCGGCAAACGTTGGCAGTGGTGAGAAACGCTCCGTAATATTCGACGTTGACGGCCAGAAATTCAGCGGGGAGGCTACCGGTCAGCAGTTGGAGGGATTCGATGGAGCTTACGTTTGGGTCAACAATCCAGACTTCATCTACGATCTTGCCAAGATGAAGACGCTGACGATCACGCCGGAAGGGCGCAAGCCTTTTGCGCTAAGCCTTGCCGGAACCGACGCTGCAATGCAGGCCATGCGCGCCTGCCAGGAGGCTAACTAGGTCGGTATCGCCTGCGCGCGCACTTGACTGCGATCAATGCGAGAGGATCCATGGAGTGGCATGCTCTTCACACGGTAGAGCAATGCATGCGCGAGGTTTGCGTCGTTGCCTGGAGGTGAGCATGACACCGATACGGTTTGGTCCAGGCCGTGCGTGTCGGTGTCGGTGTCGAGTGCTCTAAGCGACGTTGACGCAGGCTGTTGCTGCATCGAGCGTTGTTTCCAGTCACGCCATGCTTCTCCGCGCCACACCGGCACGCAGGTCAGCGCTCATCATTAATACATTCCTAGGCCCCGCTCTTGAAAGGTTGAGCAAATGTCAGCACCGTCAAGTGGCAAGAGCCTGGGTCTGGCCGCCTGTACCGCCATCGTCGTCGGTAACATGGTTGGCTCCGGCTTCTACCTCTCGCCGGCGGCAGTTGCTCCCTACGGCAATCTCGCTATCGTCATCTGGATCGTGATGGGAGCGGGTGCGATCTGTCTCGGGCTGACGTTCGCACGACTCGCCAAGCTCTCCCCGGCGGTCGGAGGGCCTTATGCATATACGCGCATAGCCTATGGAGACTTCCCGGGATTTCTTATCGCTTGGGGATATTGGATTTCCATCTGGGCGTCGCTGCCCGTTATCGCAGTGGCGTTCGCCGGCGTGGTCATCGATTTTTTTCCGATCCTCCGCGGGCGCGGAACGGCGACGCTGCTCACGTTGAGCGTGATCTGGCTTGTCGTGCTCGTCAACTTACGCGGCGTCCACGCGGCAGGGCTCTTCTCCGAAATCACCACCTACGCTAAGATGATCCCGTTCGGGGCCGTCGCGCTGCTGGGCCTGTTTTACATCGACTTCTCCCACTTCGCCGACTTCAATCCGAGCGGCCAGCCGCTCCTTCAGGCGAGCGCTGCGTTGGCGCCGCTCACCATGTTCGCCTATCTGGGGCTTGAATCTGCCACGGTGCCCGCTGGCGATGTGCGCGACGCCGAACGTACGATCCCGCGTTCAACGGTGCTTGGAATCTCCATTGCTGTAACGCTGTACGTTCTCGGCACCATTGTCGTTATGGGGTTGGTGCCGAGAGAGGAGCTCGTCCACTCGGTGGCACCTTTCTCCGAGGCAGCAAGGAGAATGTGGGGACCGGCCGGTGAACTAGCGATTTCCCTGGCAGTTGTCCTGTCGTCGATCGGAGCGCTGAACGGCTGGACCTTGCTGATGGGTCAGGTGCCAATGGCGGCGGCGCGAGACGGATTGTTTCCACCGCTGTTCAGCCGGCTCTCGGCGCGAAGTGTGCCCGCCACGGGGATTGTCGTTTCGGCGACTCTGGCGACAATTCTCGTGCTCGTTCAGGCAGCCGGTTCCGAGGGCTTCTCATCCATTTATCGGCTATTCGTCGGCTTGAGCACAATGACGGCCGTTATACCTTATGCGTTCTGCGCTCTTGCCAGCAGTCTGGTCTCAGCACGGGTTAGCGGAGGGACTGTAATACCGCGTGTAACCCTTATCGAGCTTGTTGGTTTCGCTTTTGCAATGTTCACGCTTTACGGCTGTGGTGCGGAGCCTGTCCTCTATGGACTGATGCTGCTGTTGCTGAGCATCCCCGTTTACATATGGCAGCGACGTCGGAGCTTCGTGCCGGGTGATTTCGGCCAATGATCCTAGCCGGGGCCTGACGCCTGATTGATCGCGATGACTTAGAGCGGATGCGGGTGGAAAACCGCGCGCACTTTTCCTCATTCCGCTCAAGGCAGGCAGCCGCGCCTGGTACCGGTGTGTGGTTCGTTCCGTACCTCGAGGGCGATATGTTCAACGAGCAGACCTTCCTTCGTGCTTCCATCGCCGCCACCGTAGTCGTCGCGGCATTTGGAGTTATCCTGGGTCTTCTGTCCGGATCATTCTCCATCACATTTGACGGCATCTACTCGCTCGCCGATGCCGGAATGACTGTCTTGGCGCTTTGGGTTTCCAGACTGATTGCGGTATCGGCAACGGGCAATGCGTTGTCCGGCCGTATGCGGGATCGTTTCACAATGGGGTTTTGGCACCTCGAGCCGATCGTCTTGCTTCTCAACGGTACATTGCTGATGGCCATCGCCGTTTATGCGTTGATCAATGCGCTGACCAGCGTTCTGAAAGGGGGCCATCAGCTCCAGTTCGGGTTCGCCATTGCCTATGCTGCCGTGACCGTGTTCATTTGTACGATGATGGCGGTGATCGGTGCGCGAGCTAATCGCGGGCTCCGATCGAATTTCATCGCGCTTGACGTCAAGGCCTGGATCATGTCGGGGGGCATTGCCTCAGCGCTGCTGGTTGCTTTCATAATCGGCCATGCGGTCCAGGAAACGGCATTGCATTGGATCACGTCATACGTCGATCCCGTGGTGTTGGCTTTTGTCTGCATCGTCATCATCCCCCTGCCGATCGGTACGGTTAGGTCGGCTCTCGCCGATATACTGCTGATCACCCCAAACGAGCTCAGGGCTCGGGTGGAGCGCATCGCCGACGAAACGGTGCGGAAGCAGGGCTTTGTTTCTTACCGGGCATACGTCGCCAAGGTTGGGCGCGCCAAGCAAATAGAGCTTCATTTCATCGTGCCCAGCAACTTTCCTCCTCAACCGTTAGAGTCGTGGGACCGAATTCGGGATGAGATTGGGATTGCTATTGGCGATGAAGGCCACAATCGCTGGTTGACGATCGCTTTCACCGCGGACGAGAGGTGGGCAGAGTGAGCACGAGCCCTGCCGGGGTCGTTGGCGGCGCCATCCCCGATCCGTAGGTCGGCGCCCGACCGGACACGATTATCCGGCCTGATTACGGGACGAATAGAAGCTCGCGGGCATAGTTTTGATCGGAATCAACGACGCGCCAGCGCCGCCCGTGTACGACTTACAACGAAAGCTGAGAATTCGCCGCCGCGTCCGCAGGAGCCTGGGACCATGGAGTTCTACAAGGCATTCCCCATCGCTGTCATCGATGAAGATTACGAGGGTAAAAACGCTGCCGGGCGGGGCATGCGCAGCCTCGCAGAGGCGATTGAAAAGGAAGGTTATCGGGTCGTTGGAGGCCTCACCTATGAGGATGCACGCCGCCTCGTCAACGTCTTCAACACCGAGTCCTGCTGGCTGATTTCAGTCGACGGGGCGGAATCAAGTACGACGCGATGGGAGATTTTAGCCGAGCTGCTCGCCGCGAAACGCTCCCGGAACAACCTGCTGCCAATCTTTCTGTTTGGCGACGATACAACGGCGGAAATGGTGCCGGCGCCCGTGCTGCGCCACGCCAATGCCTTCATGCGTCTCTTCGAGGATTCTCCGGAATTCATGGCGCGCGCAATCGTGCGCGCGGCGCAGAATTATCTGGAGAGGCTTCCGCCTCCAATGTTCAAGGCGTTGATGGAATACACGCTTCACGGCGCCTATTCCTGGCACACGCCAGGGCACGGAGGCGGGGTGGCATTTCGCAAGAGCCCGGTGGGGCAGCTCTTTTATGCGTTTTTCGGAGAGAACACATTGAGGTCGGACATTTCTGTGTCCGTCGGCAGCGTTGGTTCGCTCCTCGATCATGTTGGGCCGATTGGCGAGGGTGAGCGCAATGCTGCGCGCATATTTGGTGCGGACGAGACGCTGTTCGTTGTCGGCGGCACATCGACCGCCAATAAGATCGTGTGGCACGGTATGGTCACTCGCAACGACCTCGTCCTCTGCGACCGAAACTGCCATAAATCGATCCTGCACTCGCTGATCATGACGGGTGCGACGCCGATTTACCTGACGCCCTCACGCAACGGCCTCGGCATCATCGGCCCAATTGCGAAGGAGCAGTTTACCCCGGAGGCAATCGCGCAGAAGATCGCCGCCAGTCCGTTTGCCGGTGAGACGAACGGTAAAGTGCGCCTGATGGTGGTGACAAACTCCACATATGATGGGCTCTGCTACAACGTAGATGGAATCAAAGCGGCGCTCGGCGATGCGGTGGAGGTACTGCATTTCGACGAGGCCTGGTTTGCTTACGCCAATTTTCACGAATTCTACGATGGTTATCACGCGATCTCTTCGACGAAGCCCGCGCGTTCGCAAGAAGCCATAACATTCGCAACCCAGTCGACGCACAAGCTGCTGGCCGCCTTCTCTCAAGCTTCAATGCTTCATGTGCAGCATGCCGAGGCGAAGCAACTCGACATCACACGCTTCAACGAAGCGTTCATGATGCACACATCGACATCGCCGCAATATGGGATCATCGCCTCGTGCGACGTGGCTGCTGCCATGATGGAGCAGCCGGCCGGGCGGGCGCTGGTACAGGAGACCATTGACGAGGCCATGAGTTTCCGCCGAGCCGTCAATGCGGTGCGGACACAGATGCAGGATTCCTGGTGGTTCGAAGTCTGGGAGCCCCCCATCGCGGATCGGGCACCGAGCGACGCCAAGTCGGATTGGGTTCTAAAGCCCGGTGATGCGTGGCATGGCTTCGAAGACCTAGCTGAGAATCACGTGATGGTTGACCCTATCAAGGTCACAATCCTTTCGCCCGGGCTCAATGCGGGCGGAACGATGCTGGAGCATGGTATTCCGGCCGCAGTCGTTACGAAGTTCCTTTCTTCTCGCCGGATCGAAATCGAGAAAACCGGGCTCTACTCTTTCCTGGTGCTCTTCTCCATGGGGATCACAAGGGGCAAGTGGAGCACCCTGATCACCGAGCTCTTGAACTTCAAAGACCTCTATGATGCCAATGCCCCTCTTTCACGCGCCCTTCCCGCCCTCGCGGCAGCCCATCCGGACGTCTACCGGACAATGGGCCTCAGAGATCTTTGCGAGAAAATTCACGACGTGTACCGCAGCGACGACGTGCCGAATGCCCAGCGCGAGATGTACACCGTGCTGCCCGAAATGGCACTGCGCCCGGCGGACGCCTACAACCGTCTGGTCAAGGGGTGCGTCGAGAGCATTGATATCGACGAACTGATCGGCCGGACACTCGCAGTCATGATTGTACCCTATCCGCCGGGAATCCCGCTCATCATGCCTGGTGAGCGGATCACCGCCGCCACCAGATCAATCCAGGACTATCTCGTCTACGCCCGGAGTTTCGACAAAAAATTCCCGGGATTTGAGACAGACATCCACGGACTCCGTTTCGTCGCGAACCCGAGTGGACGGAGATATCTCGTGGATTGCATCGTCGAGGAGGGGCAAGATGATACCGCGTGATGTGAAGGCTCCGACCGTCCCCATTCCATTCCACAAGCTGCTCAAGGTCGTGGCATTCGTCGACGAAAGCAATCTGGAAACGAAGAGACTTCTTTCGCACATTGTGGCGGAAAATTTCGAAGTCGAGTTGCGCGGCAGCTACACCGCCGACGTGTCCGAGGACGCTTCGGTTGGCGCCTATATTGGGACCGTCGAGGGCGGACGGCTCGAAGATGCCCGCAAGTTCGTCCGTGCGGTCAGAGACATCGGATTCCGCACGCCGCTATGGGCCCTTGCAGACTCCCACGGTATTGCGGACATCGCGGCGATAAAAATGGCCGGTGAAGTGGATGGCTTCGTTTATCTTGGGCAGCAGACACCGGCGTTCTACGCAAAGCAGATCATTTCAAGTCTGGTCAATTACGGCAAGACGCTCCTCCCGCCGTTTTTCGGCGGCCTCATGGCTTACGATGGAGAAGCCAACATTGCGTTCGACTGTCCCGGACACCAGGGCGGACAGTTTTACCGGAAGTCGCCCGCAGGCCAGCTCTTTTTCAATTATTTCGGCGAAAGCATATTTCGCGCCGATCTTTGCAATGCCGATGTCGACCTGGGCGACCTGCTGATACATGAAGGGCCGGCGGCCGAGGCGCAGAAGAATGCAGCAAGGATTTTCGGCGCGGACCGGACCTACTTCATTTTGAACGGCACAAGCACATCAAACAAAGTGGTTACGAACGCGGTACTGCGCGCAGGCGACCTCGTGTTGTTCGACCGCAACAATCACAAGTCGCTTCACCAGGGCGCGCTGGTGCAGGCGGGAGCGATACCAATTTACCTGCCGACCGCGCGCAACTCGTTCGGGATGATCGGTGCCGTGGACTGGGACGCCTGGGACGAAGCGAGCCTGCGCCGGCAGATCGAAAGGCATCCTCTGGTCGAGGACAAGACGCGGGCCAGTGCAGAGCGACCGTTCCGACTCGCCTGCATCCAACTTGCGACCTATGACGGCACTATTTACAACGTCCGCAAGGTGTTGGAACAGATCGGACACCTGTGCGACTACGTACTCTGGGACGAGGCGTGGATCGGCTACAACGCTTTCCACCCATTGTTTGAAGACCACAGTCCGATGCGAATCGACACGCTTGATGCCGAAATGCCGGGATTGTTCTCAACGCAATCCGTCCACAAGCAAGGGGCCGGCTTTTCGCAAGCCTCGCAGATTCACAAGCGCGACGAGCACATCCGTGATCAGCGCCGCTACGTCGAACATAAGCGCTTCAACGAGTCGCTTCTCATGCATGTTTCGACTTCACCCTTCTATCCGCTATTCGCCTCGTTGGACGTCAACGCCAAGATCCACGAGGGCAAGGCTGGCGAAATGCTCTGGGATCGCTGTATCGAGCTGGGTATCGAGGCACGCAAGAAACTGAGAGAATTCACCCGGTACTACGAATCGACGGGTGCGGGGCCCCAGGAGCAGTGGTTCTTCGACCCCTTCGTACCCGATTTCGTCACGATCTCGGACTCCAAACATACGAAGGATGTTGTCGAGTCCCGTTGGGAGGCGCTCCCGACGGAGGTCATCAAACGGGAACAACAGTGCTGGCGCTTCCGTCCAGGGGCTTCATGGCATGGATATTCCGGCTATTCCGATGGCTACGCAATGGTGGATCCAAACAAGCTCACGCTTCTCACTCCAGGCATAGACCGTGCGACGGGGGAGTATCGAGACTTCGGCATCCCGGCAACGATCGTTGCCAACTATCTTCGCGAACAGCGCATCGTTCCCGAGAAGTGCGACCTCAACAGCATACTGTTTCTGCTCACACCGGCCGAGGACGAGAGCAAGCTCAACACGCTGATAGCCAAGTTGGTGAAGTTCAAGAACTTGTGGGACCGGGACGCGCCTTTGGCCGAGGTTCTACCTACCGTGTTTGCGGCGAACAGAGAGCGCTATGCAGGATACACACTCCGGCAGGTCTGCGCAGAGATGCACGACTTTTATCGGCAAGCAGGGGTGAAGGAATTGCAGCGTCTCTGCTTCCGGGGGGAGAGCATGCCCGAGCCCGCAATGGCGCCGAAAGCGGCTTATGAAGCTCTCGTGGCAAACGAAGTTGATTATGTGGCACTCGACGAGGTTTTCGGCAGGATTTCGGCCACGCTCGCGTTGATCTATCCGCCGGGCATAGGCGTCATAGTCCCCGGGGAGCGCTGGGACGAAAGGGCGCGGCCGATGCACAACTATTTCCTGGCATTCCAAGAGTCCTTCAACCGCTTCCCCGGCTTCAATTACGAGGTCCAGGGTGTGTTTCAGGAGCGAGTTGACGGCCAGATCAAGTTCTACACCTACGCCGTGCGCGAGTAATCGCCTCTTCCGAGGGAGGATCGGGTCATGACTGAACATTCGCTCAACGTCGCCGTAGAAGCTGCGTCGAAGAAGAAAATGAACCTGGTCCAGCTCACCTTCATCGTTGCGGTGAACATGATGGGCTCGGGAATAATAATGCTGCCGGCGAACATGGCGCAGGTCGGCGCCATTTCACTTCTGTCCTGGCTGGTGACCGCGGTCGGCTCGATGGCGATCGCTTACGGATTTGCACAAGCCGGTCTATTCAACCAGCGTCCCGGAGGGATGTCGGCCTATGCGGAGGATGCCTACGGCAAACCAGGCTATTTCCTCGTTTTCTTACTCTATTTTCTTTCGCTCGCTGTCGGCAATGTGGCGATCGGCATTTCGGCCGTCGGCTATCTCGCGGGGTTCTTCCCGTGGCTGACGTCCACACCGATTGCGACTTGCGTTAGCCTGATCATCCTTCTGTGGCTTACGACTGTAGCCAACTTTGGCGGGCCGCGCGTCACGGGCCGTATCGGCTCAATTACGGTCTGGGGAGTGATCCTTCCCGTAGGGCTGCTCTGCATTATCGGTTGGGCATGGTTCAGCTCGGAGGTTTTCGCGGCTGCCTGGAACCCCAATGGACTGACCCTGGTTCAAGGCATGGGATCGAGCATCTCGCTGACGCTCTGGGCCTTCCTGGGAATGGAATCGGCTGCACAGAACTCCGACGCGGTGGAAAATCCCAAGCGGGACGTTCCTCTTGCCTGCCTGTTCGGGACGCTCGGGGCCGCTATTATCTACATTCTCTCGACCACAGTCATTCAAGGGATCGTGCCGAACGCTGAGCTTGCCGCGTCGACAGGACCGTTCGCGCTTGCCTTTGCCACGATGTTCAACCCCGCCATCGGATCAGTCGTCATGGCGCTGGCTGTTCTCGCCTGCGTCGGCTCGCTACTCGGCTGGCAGTTCACCATCGCGCAGACGGCGCGGGCCGCCGCAGACGAGCGCATGTTTCCGTCCCTCTTTTCGCGGGTGAACGAGATGGGTGCGCCCGTAACCGGGATGATCGTTATGGGCGTTGTTCAGTCTCTGCTGGCGCTCATGACGATTTCACCCACGCTCAACGAGCAGTTTGCAGCGCTCGTCAATCTTGCGGTCGTTACAAACGTGCTTCCCTATATCATCTCCCTTTCCGCACTCTTCGTCATGATGAGGGCGGCTGGCGTTTCAGAAAGCAAGTTCCGCTTGAATTCTTCGATCGCGATCGTGGGCATGCTCTATAGCGTCTTTGCGATTTATGCGTCCGGAAAGGATGCCGTGCTGGGCGGTATGCTCGTCACCGGAATTGCCTTCATCATTTACGGCCTTATCGCGCCTCGCTTCACCGCAAGACCGGGGACTCTGAGGACAGCGTGAGGTCAAGAGAAGCGTTGGGAGGATGCACCATGCAAGCCGCACCGGGCAAAGGACGTCAAACGGGACGACGGATAGTCAGATTTGGGCTGACGCTAGGAGCAGTGACCGTCAGCATGTGGGCGACCGCAGAAGCACAGACGCTCGATCGCGTCCGCAGCAGCAGCACCGTCAAGCTGGGCTACGATGCGACCGCGCGGCCATTCTCTTTCAAGGCCGAAGGAGAAAGCGCCACCGGCTACGCCGTCAGCCTGTGCATGGAGGTGACCGAGGAATTGAAACGTGAACTTGGGATTGCCGATCTTGCGGTCGAGTGGATTGAGCTCACCAGGGATGCTGCCGACAACGCCATACGACAAGGTTCGGCCGATCTCTTCTGTGGTGCGTCGCCCGTGACCTTGACGCGCCGAAAGGAGGTTTCGTTCTCGATACCGATCTTTCCGAGCGGAACGGGTGCGGTACTGAGTGCGAGCGCACCACTTGCGTTGCGTGAGGTTCTGACGCAGGGACGCCCTTCTGACCGGCCGATTTGGCGGGGGTCCCCCGCAAGAACCGTGCTCAATCAGAAGACATTTTCCCCGATCGCAGGTACTACCAGTGAGGATTGGCTTGCGGAGCGGATAAAGACGTTTCAGCTTTCAGCGACCATCGCTGCTGTGGAGAACTATGATCAGGGAATCGCCAATATTCTCAACGGCGAGTCCGACGTACTCTTCGGCGACCTGCCGCTCTTGCTCGACGCCGCCGCGCGCGGCGAAAATTCCGGCGATCTCATCGTACTGAAGCGCCATTTCACCTACGAACCGCTTGCGCTTGTGCTGGCGCGCAATGACGAGGATTTTCGAATCGTCGTTGACCGAGCCTTGAGCCGCACCTACCGATCGGAAGATTTCCCGGCATTCTTCAGCGAGTGGTTCGGACCTCCTGACGATACGATCGTGACCTTCTTCCGGCAAACGACCCTGCCTGAGTGAAGCGCTTCCACGAGAGCCTCTCCTGGGGCCCCATTGCGGTCAAACGTCCCTTCGCCGAGAAACTGTAGTTGGGTAACGGCGAAGGGCAGTTCGCGTCGTTGCTTCATGCACTCGAATCCAAATCAAAAGCCTTACGGGGTCGGAGGACCATACGGATGCGCACTTTAGAGGCGAAGAGGTCCACCACGCAGCCGCGATCTGCAATCGAAACCGTCGTACGGGAGCTTCGACGATCTCCACTCCTGGCGTTGATCTTCTTCGTACCTGTCGTCATTCTCCTGGAGCGGATGGCTCCCGAGGCTCATACGTTGTTGTTTTTCGTTGCGATCGCAGCGATCGTACCGCTTGCTGCGCTCTTGAGCCGCGCGACGGAATCGGTGGCAGCAAAGACCGGTGATGCGGTCGGTGGCCTGCTCAATGCCACGCTCGGTAACCTGACGGAGCTCATTATCACGCTCGCCGCTCTGCAGGCTGGGCAGTATCTTCTCGTCAAAGCCTCGATCGCGGGCGCGATCGTCACCAATAGCCTTTTCATGTTTGGAGGCGCTTTTCTCATTGGCGGCCTGAAACATCACCTGCAGGAATTCAACAGGGTGAATGCGCGTTTTCAGGCGAGCCTCCTGTTCCTTGCGACGATTGCGATCCTGGTGCCCTCGCTCACGAGCGGCTTGGACCGCACCCCGGCAGGAGAATTTTCCCAGCAGTTGAGCCTAGGGTTGGCGATCCTGCTCATAGCCGTCTACGGACTTGGCATGGTGTTCTCCCTGAAGACGCACAAGGAACTGTTTGCAAGCGTCGGTCAGGCCGAGGCGGGAGAGGAGCCCTGGCCGCTTTCGATCGGGATTGTCGTTTTGATTGTCGTCACGCTCCTCGTCGCGATAGTCAGCGAGATTTTCGTGGGATCAGTGCAAGCTGCCGCGCAACATCTGGGACTGACACCGGCCTTCGTTGGTTTCATCGTCATCGCCCTGGTTGGCGGAGCTGCGGAAATGACCACGGCGTTCTCAGCGGCGCGCGCAAATCGCCTGGACCTCAGCGTTGGCATCGCGCTGGGCAGCGCTGCGCAGATCGCTCTCTTCGTTGCGCCGGTACTCGTCATTGTCAGTTACTTCATTGGGCCCCAGCCGATGTCGCTCGAATTCTGGCCCGGTGCGGTGGCAATGATGCTGGTGGCCACCATGGCGGCGACCCTTCTGTCCAATGGCGGGCACGCAGCGTGGTATGCGGGCGTCATGGCGCTGGCGGTGTACGCCATATTTGCGTTGACGCTGTTCCTCTTGCCCCCAGGAGTGACTCAATGAGCGAGAAAGTGTCCGGTAATGGCGGCTCGAAGCGTTTGTTCTACGGCGTCCTCAATCCTGTTGAACGCTCCAACGAGGTGCTCTTTGGATTGATCATGGTCATGACGTTCACGAATTCGCTGAGCACCACGGAAGCAGGACGAGCAGATGTGCGGTCAATGCTGATTGGAGCTGTCGGTTGCAATCTGGCGTGGGGTATCATTGACGCAGTCATGTACTTCATGAGCTCTATGGCTGAGCGCAAGCTTTCAGAGCGGACGGTTCACCGCGTGCGGACAGCTGATGACGTTGAAGCGGCTCGCGAAATAGTGGCAGAGGCATTGCCGGGCATCATTCTGCCGGCGCTTTCGTCCGAAGACCTGGAACGGATACGGCGGCACCTGGCCAGCCTCCCTGACGACGAGGTGCGCGCGCGACCCACCACGCGTGATGTGATCAGCGCGCTAGGTGTCTTTCTGTTGGTCTTCTTTTGCACATTTCCGGTCGTGTTTCCGTTCATCGTCATGACAGACGCCCTGGCCGCAGTGAGCGTCTCCAACGCGATAGCCACTGCTCTGTTGTTTCTGGCCGGGTATACTCTGGGACGTCACTCCGGCAACCCAGTGCGTCTGGCGCTTGCAATGGTCGCGATTGGTTTGATGCTGGTGGCCTTAGCCTCAGCCCTCGGAGGATGACATGCAAGTCCAGCATCGATTTCAGCCGGACCAGTCTAAATGGAAACAATTCTATTGAACTCGAGCGGAGGGGAATGTTTGCTCGGCTGGCGCGCGCCGGCCCAAGGTACGGCAAGCCGGCCGAGCAGCAAAGGGCGCAGAGCCTACGACCGCAGACGCACAGCGCCGGAAACTGACTCAGAAAAGGTTTGGCACCGTGCGGCGGGACCGCGTATCTCTTTCGAAATCAGCCGGCCGCTTCTGACGCTTGCCTAGGTCAGGTTCCTCGAACTTCACCCGTTCGTAGGGAATTGAGGAAAGAATATGAGCTATACAATTCACGCGCGCCTGCTTTTTATTATCCGATGGGACGATCCACCATGGCGCATCGTCGGTGTCTGTCATCCTGATCATCTCGTCATAGGCTCGAGTGTAGTCCCACCAGCGGCGATAGGATTCGACATCCATCGGTGACAGCTTCCATTGGCGCAGCGGATCATTGATGCGTTGCCGGAATCGGCGGTCCTGTTCCTCTTCGCTTACATCGAGGAAATACTTAAGCAGCACTATTCCGCTTTCGATCATCGCTGCCTCGAACCGTGGAGCGATCTCCAGAAAACGCTTTGCTTTCTTCTCCGAGCAGAAGCCCATTACGCGCTCGACGCCGGGTCTGTTGTACCAGGATCGGTCGAAGATCACGATTTCACCGGCCGCGGGAAGCTGCTGTATATAGCGTTGCATGTAAATCTGCGTCTTCTCACGATCCGTCGGGGCAGGTAGGGCCACGACACGAAAGACGCGTGGGCTTACTCGCTCAGTGATCCGTTTTATCACGCCGCCCTTGCCAGCTGCGTCTCGTCCCTCGAAGACGATGACGATCCGAGCCCCTGTCTTCTTCACCCAAGCCTGCAAATGAGCGATCTCCTCCTGTAATCGGGCCAGCTCTTTTGCATAGTTTCCACCGGACCGCACCTCGGAGCCCTTGGTCTCGGCGGATTTCCCGTCCTCCGCTTTCGAGTGATTGTTCTTTTTCCTGTCGTCGGTGTGCTTGTCCATTGTCCCTCCTCCTGTTGCTCACTGATTGCGGTATCTATCGTTACTTGAATCTGCGGTTCAGTGCCCGACAGGTATTGACGTCTGCGTTGGGCGCGGCGGAGCCGACCCTCCTCAATGGCCCTTGAAGACCAGCGTCTGGACCGGCAAAAGCAGGGCCTGAAGCCTGAGGATCATGGCGTGCACCAATCCCACCGCATCGACGACGTGCAGAAATAGCCAGTGAGGTGTGCTGATGCCCGGCGCATGTAGTGCATCGTGATTGCTCGTGTACGCGTTGGCAATGCAACTGCTTCCAGGTGGTACCCCGCTGAACTGCCCCTCGTAGAGCGGCTCCAGATAGGCGGTCAGCGTGCCAGAACTGGCAAGTTGCTGCGCGTCGACGAGCTGGTCGGTCGGACGAACTTGGCCGGCGGCGATGACGTCTTGCACTTCCGTCACTACCATCGGGATGATGGTGAACGGCTTGCCGATGCAGGTCGCCTCGGCAATCATCCCGGCCTTCATCACCTGTGCTTCGATCTGGCCGAAGCCAGCGATCAGGCCAACGCGGCGTTGCTCGGGAACCAGGATACCGGCCGAGCGAATCATCGGATTGACGATATCTCCAGCTCGGAGCGCGAACTGCTGCACTACGCCGGCGGTTCCAGCCCGTACGATCGTCTTGTCAAGCTCCACCTGGGCTTGGTTCAGCGCCGCTTCAGCGCTCGCCTTCTGCGCCGGCAGGAGTGAGGCGATTTTCGTTTCCAAGGTCCGCTTGTTGGAGATCGACGCGGCACGCGCACCATCGCGACCGTCGACAGCGACCTGCAGGCGCTCGATTTCGCGCCTTGCGACGATGTTGGGGTTGCGCTCGTTCAATTCGACCTGCGTCTCGAGTTCATTCAGCGCCTGAAGATAGTCGCCCTCGGCCTGGGCGATAAGGCCGTCGGCGGAGGCCAGTTCGCTTCGCGCAACAATTGCCTCTGCCTCGATCTCGGAGACGCGTCGCCGGGCGGTCTCGAGTGCTGCTCGTTGCTCGGAATCGTCGAGGCGGAAAAGGGGAGCTCCGGCAGGAACCTTCTCATTGAGGTCGACATAAACCTCCGCTACTCGCCCGGTCGATTCGGGCATTATCGTTACCGTGCGGAACACCGCGGTGACGTTGCTGGTAGATGGATGGAAGTAGAAGATCATTGTGATCAGTGAAATGGTGAGGATAAGGCAGGCCGTTATGCCGTATCGAAGCTCAAACCACATGGAATAGAGATTGATCTCACGGCCGACGCGCTTGCCTTGGACATAGCGGCGGACGAGGTAGTCCGGAAAAATGGTCAGCAGCGAGCAGATCAGGAATTCCAGCACAATTCACCCCCTCCGTTCGGCCTTATCGTCACCTGCCACGGGCTCTATCTCGAGCGGTACCCATTGCGGCGGGCTTGCGTGGGATTCGTTGGCTCGCGGGGGCATCGGCGCCGGCTGGGCGCTCGTCACGGGTTCGTCGGTTCCATCGTGCCGGTCGGCCATTTTCGCCAGCGAGCGAGCGATTGATTCGACTGGAGACGAGAAGTTCGGGAATTCGACCATGGCAAGTAAGAGAGCCGCAATCCAGAACAAGTGATTGTGGGTGAAGAGCGCGATCAGCGCCAAGACGCCGACGATCTGCAACTGCACTTTGCTGGCGCCATGCGCCATGTGCTCGGGCAAAGCGTGCAGGCGCAGGTAGAGGATGCCGACCACAAAGACCATCAGCAAGACGAAGACGATCATCACGTTAAAAAGAACGTCGGTCTGACCAGGCGCGGTGATGAACGGCGGCAGATGGGCAACCGCAGCCGGATGCAAGGAGTCTTCCATCTCTGCGCTCCCCCTTCCTGAAAACTGGCACAAGCCGCTGGCTGCGGCAAAAATGCTTGAACCTAAGGCGAGTAGAGAAGGGGACTAGTCACCTCAATTTCCTCAAGTCTGATATTACGCCAGAATGCGTCGGTGGCATTGATCGCGGTCAATATTGACAGGTAACAACTTGCGAACCGTCCCGATACCGGCTGCTTCTCTCTGTGAAGACGCGCCGCGCTAGGCCTCCAGGTCAAGTCCCCATCATTCACGCGCTTGTAAAACCTGCCTATGACCCAAGATCTGTGTACGACGAAACGCGCGAAGCGGGAACGCTGATTGACGTATGCTACGGTATGTTACTGCTGCGCTGCGGATATGCGGCGTACAATCAACCATAATCTCTGGCTTGCATGAGGGTACCTGGCCCCCGCGACGGACGATCGGTGCAGAAGACAGGACTTTTTTGCTTCAACTGAAGTGACCCTGCGCGAGCGCATTTGCATCGAACGCGCAAGCCTCAGAAACCACGCGGATGAGCTTTTTGTTTCCGGCATCAAAGGCGAGGTTTGCCATGGACGACAATCCATCATCCCAACGAAACCCGGACCCGGTTAATCCCGCCGCGCGGCCGTCTATCGAGCCGAGAATAACCGAGATCGCACGGATCGGCCTGGTTGGACTTTTCGCCTACTGGTCTCTGACCTTGATCGCGCCATTTGCGATTATTCTTATTTGGGCCGCGATCCTGGCTGTAGCCCTTTATCCGGCCTATACTGCGCTTTCAGCTGTCCTCGGCCACCGGCCCCGTGTGACGGCGCTCGTCATTACAATGCTGGGGCTGCTCGTTATCGTCGCTCCGCTCGCAGCCATTGCGATCAGCTTTGCCGAGGGCCTACAGGTGGTGCTTGCGAGGCTGAATGATCGATCTCTTCTGATTTCGGCGCCACCCGACAGTATTCGCAGTTTTCCGCTTATCGGCGAGCGCATCTATTCGGTCTGGAGTATGGCTTCTGACAATCTTGAGGCCGTATTGCAACAGATCAAGCCTTCGCTCCTGCAAGCGGGCAGCAAGGCGCTCAGCACAATCGCGTCGATTGGCGCCGACCTGCTCAGCTTTGTGGTTTCCGTTCTTGTCGCCGGTTTTCTCTTCGGGTCCGGAGCACGGCTGGCAAACAGTGCGCGGGGATTCGCGAGCAGAATAGGTGGGGAGAGAGGCGTTGGCTTTTTGCAACTGGCAGCGGCAACGATCCGCAACGTGGCGCGGGGTGTGATCGGTGTCGCCCTCTTGCAAGCCTTTCTCTGTGTTTTGATCCTGAGCCTTTTCAAAGTTCCTGCACCCGGTGCAATCGCCTTCGTCGTCCTTATCCTCTGCATCATTCAGATTGGACCGGCGTTGGTTCTGCTGCCCGTGATCGTCTGGGCGTGGACCTCGATGGAATTCGGCATGGCTGCCTTGTTTACGATCTTGCTGATACCGCTCCTCATCATCGATAACGTCATGAAGCCAATCCTGGTCGCGCGCGGACTTTCCACACCGACACTCGTGATTTTGCTGGGTGTGCTCGGCGGCACGCTTTCGTACGGATTGATAGGACTTTTCCTGGGGCCGATCGTTCTCAGCGTGTTCCACGATTTACTGTTGATCTGGATGAGCACGGACACCGTGGGAGCGGAAAGGCTGCGGCTGGAGCCATCGAAACTGCCGAATCCAACCTAATGGCACGCATGCCATGGCGCTTGCCTATGGCGCTTGGCGATACCTCAATTTCCGGGAACGGGTACGCCTGCCTGGCGCAAACCCTCTATGAAATGCTCTCGGTCTTCCGGGCGGTGAATTCGCAATGCGACTTCGTTTCGTGCGTTCTCGAGGAAACCAGGTACGTTGGTTTCAAGCCATTGTCTCTCGGCACGAGCCAAGTCCATCTTGCCGAGCTTGCCAAGAATGGCGAGTAAAATGACATGGTAGACAGGATTGGCGTGAAGGTCCGCCAACCGGGCCCACCGTTCGGCGGCGACGTAGTCGTGTTCAATATAGCAACAGACCGCCAGCGCTGCCTCGAAATATCCTGTCGGCCCGGGATTGCTCGCTACGGTTTTCGACACAAGGTCGCACCCCGAACGCCACTGACCGGACAGTGCGAGCCGGAAACCATATTCGCCCGAGAACTCGGCGTCGTTGGGATTGATCGCATAAGCGCGCGCGCCGACCGCCAGGGCAGCGCTAACTTCGCCGCGGAAAAATAATGTAAGCATCTCCGCCTGCAGTGCGCGAACGTTCTGAGGGTCAAGCTCCACCGCACGCGCCGCAGCCTCGATCGCGTGTGTGAGCGACACCGACGTCGATCGGTTCAGGCGATATCGAAAGCGAAGCTCGTCAACATAGGTCAGTGAGAGAAGTGCCCATGCCGTAGCATAATCGGGAAACTGTGTCGTTGCATGCTGAAGACACTCTTGAACGGAGGCATGTGTCTGCGGATTTAGATCGCCCCGATACCCGTAGTAGGCCAGGGTGCACGCATAAGCCTGCCAATCGTCCGGGACAGAGCGCATGAAGTGTGTGGCGTTGGCCTGGAAAACAATGCCGTATGGTTGTGCGATGGCACTAGCCACTGCAGCAGCGGCGTTCTGCTGCAACTCGATGATCTTACGCGGCTGTAGTACTTCGTCATAGGTGTTCGCCCACACGACTGAACCATCGGAATGCTGGACTAGCCGTATGCCCAGCCGAAGTTTGTCGCCATCGAGCCGGACTCGGCCTTCTAACGCAAAGGCCGGATATTCCCTTTCGGCGCTATGAGGGTTCGGGGCTGCCGGCCCGGCGACCACAACAATCTCCTTGAACTTGGCGATGTTGTTGATGACCTCATCTGTTAGTCCGCGTGTGATCATCGCCGATTGCGGCGTTTGTGAAAGGTCTTCAAACGGCATCACCATCAGTTTCGGAATGTTTGGAGTGCCGCCAGACTTCGTGAGGCTCTCGAATGTCGTTGCCGCCGAGCCAAAAAATGCATTTGCGATCAAACCACATGTCAGGAGACCCACTGTGGCCACACTGACCCACAGCGCGGTCTGCTCAAGCGGCATGGAACGCGACTGAACGTCTGCGGCCTGTCCGGAAGTTAGGGGGTACAGCGCACCGAGCCGTTTTTCGAAGGCGGGCGCGTAGCCGCCCTTGGGCATTTTTATCACGATTGGATCGTTGCTCCCCGCAACGAAATAATATCGCTCGAGGGCGCGTCGGATACGACCTGCTTCGATCCGCACGACTGGATCCGTTTGAGCATCGAAAGAAGAATCCCGCCCGAACACTTCGGTGGCGATCGAATAGGCCTTTATCCGGTCGGCACGGCCCGCAATTGCCTCTCCGACAATGTAGGCCAGGAATTTGCGCGCTCGGTCCGGCACGTCGAATTCGGCGCTTGACCGTATTCGATCGAGTTGTGCAAGAATTTCCGTGTTCGTAGGGAGAGCGGTCGGCGATCCGGCTCGGACGATCTCCCGGTCAGCGATTGTCATGTCCGCCCCTCATGGGCAAAACGTAGGATTGCAGAAACTGCCCCGTATACTCTTGTATCTTACGTCCATATCCCGGCAGAGCGCAATACAATCCGACGATAAGAAAAACATCTTTGAAACCGAAGGTGGAGGAGCGCCATGAATGGGGAACCGGACTGGAAACACTGCATGGCAGCAGCATTGCGGCGATTTCCGGCGCGCTCCTTGCAAATCAGGGAGCTATCGATGCGCGATGAGGATTTCAGGGGAATGTGCGAGGATTTTGCAGCCGCTGAGGACGCACTCGCGGCCGTCGATCAGCTTCCTTTGCATATTCGCGAGGAACGCCGTGCTGAGTTCAAGGGACTGATGGAGAGCTTGGCAGCAGAGATTGATGAAGCGCTTGGCCCGGCGGACGGGTTCATTTGACTCAAAGGTATTTGCCTGCTCATCCGAAGGGCGGCGTTCCTACGCAATTTCTCGACAGAGAACAGCGGCGGGAGCTTCGCGAGCAAGGCGGCCCGAATAATAAAAGTTCTGGGAGTGGAGAAATGAACACTTCGATATCGGCATCCTGGGGGAGGCATATAAATGCCATTCCCCCGCAGTCAGGCGAGGCGGCGTTGGCGCCGACCAGCAGCTTCGTTGACGGACAGTGCATTTACTCTTGCGGAGAACGCGCCGATCAAGTCTATCGGGTCGAATTCGGTGCCGTCCGGGTTTATAGGTTACTCGCGAATGGGAGGCGGCAGATCCTTGCATTCCATTTTGGTGGCGACTGGTTTGGCCTGCAAAGTCGGGACCGGCACAGTTTGAATGCAGAAGCAATTGGGGTCACCGGCGTTAGATGCATCGGCCTTCAGGAAGAACCGCTTTGTCGGCCGGCTCTATTCTCCGCGGTGCTGGAAAACTTCTCCGCCGCACAAGAGCATCAGCTCGTCATCGGTCGTCAAAGTGCGATTGAGCGCGTCGCGGCATTCCTGCTCGAGATGTCGGAGCGCTCTGGCTATTCACGCAGATTCGAGTTGTCCATGTCCCGTGTCGATGTTGCGGACTATCTCGCGCTGACGATTGAGACGGTTTCGCGCTCGCTGACAAAGCTGAAGCACAGGGGCTTCATCGAGCTGCATGGCGCTCGCGGGATTGAACTCGTGGGATATCGAGGCCTTCAGAATTTATGCCTTTAGTCGTTGCTTAGGATCGCATGACGAGGAGCCACAATATCGCGCCAAAGCAAATCGAGTTAACGGAAGGCTTCTGGCTCGAGCATTTTGTCGCTGTAAGGAGAAGGGATCTTTGGCGCCCCAACGTGGAGGAAAGGTTTTCCAACGGCCCGATGGCAGTCGTTGCATTCGGCTGTCATCCGGGAGAAGGACTGCTGAAACTGCTCGTCACTTCTTGCGACAATGGCCTCTTCGATCGAATTTGCTATCTTCTGCGCGTTGGCGAAATCGAAGTTGGACTTGTCAGGATGATGGCGAGAAACGTCATCAAAGCCTGTCTTTACCTGCTCCAATTGATAGTCGGCCAAAGCCCAGTTTCCCAATTTGACTGAGTACCAAAGCTTAGAGCGGCTGAGATCTATCTTAGTCATGATCTCGCCAACGCTGGGTACGTATTTACTGGGCTCGTCAACTGATTTGCCCCGCTGACCAGCCGATCCGTCGGATCTGTCGAGTAGGAGCACCAGAGCGGCTACCGGAATCACCCACGTTGCTCGCATGCCGTCTCCAATGTTTTTGGATATAGGACCGTCAGACCGGATCCTGTCTGTTTCCCAGCAGCGTAGATCGATGTGCCACATCCGAATGTCGGAATAAGTAGCAATCCGGTCGACGCGTCGGGCACGCTCGTTGGAAGACCCCAAGTTAATCCGCATGTGGGACAACTTTACGCTGTCGTTTCGGTTGAGTCGTTGATTGTGATCAACAATGGCCAAACTCACCGGAAAGGCTGCCGCCCGCCTTCATGAGTATCAAAGCTCTTCAGGAAGGTCTGTGACCGGCGTCGCCGATGCCCTGCGAGGGCGGTACCGCAGCGGGTGATTGGCGTGCACTCTGCAGCCAACTAAAGATGGATAGGCTGCAAGTCAGCCTTCCATCATCAGGAACAGCTCGTCCCAGGACTTGCGAGCATCAATTGCCAAAGGCTACCCTGTGGGAGTCATTCATTACCTTCCTCAGGTCGTCGATTGCCGAAGCAGAAGGCAGCGTCTCTCCTTCGAGTTCGGGCGGCAGCTTCCAGCCGGGCTCGACGCCCTGCATGTTCGGCAGTTCGTGGGCGATGCCCTTATGGCAGTCGATACAGGTCGCCCTGCCCGGTAGCAGGTAGCGGGTATGGATCTCGGCGGCGCGTTGCGTCTGCTTGGAAAGGTCCATCGCTGCCGACGAGTGACAGTTGCGGCACTCGAGGCTGTCGTTGGCCTTGAGCCGCGCCCATTCGTGCTTGGCGAGTTCCAGGCGGTGGTTGAGGAACTTCTCGCGCGTGTTGATGGTCCCGAAGATCTTGCCCCACACTTCCTTGGAGGCCTGCATCTTGCGGGCGATCTTGTCCGTCCATTCATGCGGCACGTGGCAGTCGGGACAGGACGCCCGTACGCCCGAGCGGTTGGAGAAATGAACCGTGCGTGTCAGCTCCTCATAGACGTTGGCCCGCATCTCATGACAGGAGACGCAAAACTCCTCCGTGTTGGTGAGCTCCAAGGCGGTGTTGAAGGCGCCCCAGAAGATCACGCCCCCGACGAAGCCGCCGAGTGTCAAAAAGGCAAGGCTCAGCGTTGCGGCCGGCGTGGCCAGAACCTTCCACACCCACAATAGGAGGCGCTTTATACGAGCCATGGCCTACTCGCTCCCCGCGTGACCGACGCCCATCTCGCTCATGTCGCGGAAGGTATTGCCCACGAGCGGTCGCACGTCGGCCTGCGGCACATGGCAGGCCGTGCAGAAATAACGCCGCGGTGAAACGTCGGCGAGCATCTGCCCCTCCCGCGTCATGTAATGGGTGACGCTGATCATCGGCGCGCCGGACTCCTGCGTCAGTTCGCGCTTATGGCAGGAAAGACATCGATTGGTGTTGACCGAAAGTTGGTAGCCCTCGATCGAATGCGGGATGACTGGCGGCTGGTCGGGATAGGCGCGCTCCTTGCGCGCGTCGTCCACGACCCACTTCGGAATAGGCTCCGCCACTACCTCGCCCATCTCCGTCGGTGGGCCGGAGAGCTCCGGCACCCTCTCACCCGCCATCTGGGCGATCGCCCCGGTTGCGACGAGCAGGACCGCCAACAGGCTTCCGAGCAAAGATCGGGGGCTCCTCATCATGCGACAGAGACGATTTTGACCGCGCATTTTTTGAAATCCGTCTGTTTCGAGATGGGATCGGTTGCGTCGAGTGTCACCTTGTTGATCAGCCTGCTGGCGTCGAACCAGGGTACGAAGACGACACCCGGCGGCATGCGGTTGCGGCCGCGCGTCTCGACGCGGGCACGAATCTCGCCGCGGCGGGAGACGATCCGCACCTCCGCCCCCTGATTGATGCCGCGATCGCGGGCGTCACCGGCATTCATGAAGCAGACTGCGCCGGGAAACGCCTTGTAGAGTTCCGGCACCCGCATCGTCATCGAGCCGGAGTGCCAGTGCTCGAGGACGCGGCCCGTCACCAGCCAGACATTGTATTCGTCGTCGGGAGATTCCGCCGGCGGCTCGTAAGGAACGGCGAGGATCACCGCCTTGCCGTCCGGGCGACCATAGAACTTCACGCCCTCCCCCGGCTTCACGTAGGGATCGTAGCCTTCACGGTAGCGCCAGAGCGTCTCCTTGCCGTCGACGACAGGCCAGCGGAGCCCCCGTTCCTCGTGGTAACGGTCATAGGGCGCCAGGTCATGCCCGTGCCCGCGCCCAAAAGAGGCATATTCCTCAAATAGACCTTTCTGGATGTAATAGCCGAAGGCCTCGGCCTCCCGGTTGGCGTATTCCTTGTTGAAGTCGCTTGCCGGGAAGCGGTCGACATTGCCGTTCTTGAAGAGCACCTCGTAAAGGGTCTTGCCACGATAGCCGGGATTGGCGTCTAGGATGTCGGTCGGCCAGACCTCATCGGTGGTGAAACGCTTCGAAAACTCCACCATTTGCCAGAGATCGGAACGCGCCTCGCCGGGCGCATCGACGAGCTGGTGCCAGACATGGGTGCGTCGCTCGGCATTGCCATAGGCGCCTTCTTTCTCCACCCACATGGCTGCCGGAAGGATCAGGTCGGCGCTCATTGCGGTGATCGTCGGATAGACGTCGGAGACGACGACAAAATTATCCGGGTTACGATAACCCTGATAGGTCTCGTTCTGCGTATTGGGAGCCGCCTGGACGTTGTTGTTCACCTGCACCCAGTAAAAGTTCAGCTTGCCATCCTTGAGCATGCGGTCCTGTTCGACAGCATGATAGCCTGGCTTTTCCGGAATTATCCCGTGGGGAATCCGCCAGATCTCCTCGGCGTGCTTGCGGTGCTCCGGATTAGTCACGGTCATGTCGGCCGGCAGCCGGTGGGCAAAGGTGCCGACCTCGCGTGCCGTGCCGCAGGCCGAGGGCTGGCCAGTGAGCGAAAACGGGCTGTTGCCCGGCTCAGAGATCTTCCCCGTCAACAGATGCAGGTTGTAGACCATGTGGTTGACCCAGACGCCGCGTACATGCTGATTGAATCCCATGGTCCAGAGCGACATCACCTTACGCTTGGGATCGGCATAGAGATCGGCCAATTGTTCGAGGAACCCGGCCTCGACGCCGGTCAATTCGACGGTCTTGTCGAGCGTGTATTCCGAAACGAAGGATTTGAAGCTCTCGAAGTCGCTCGGGGTCATTTTCGCCGCATCTTTGGCGTTCACGGCTTTGACCTCGAGCGGATTGTCGGGCCTCAGGCCATAGCCAATGTCAGTTGCGCCGACCATGAAGGTCGTATGCTTGCTGACGAAATCCTCGTTTACCTGGCCGGTCTGAATAATGTGATTGGCGATGTAGTTGAGGATCGCCAGATCAGTGCCCGGCTTGAAGACGATCGGAATATCCGCCAGATCCATGCTCCGATGGGTGAAGGTCGAGAGCACCGCCACCTTTACATGCTCGTACCCGAGCCTTCGATCGGCGAGGCGCGTCCACAGGATCGGGTGCATCTCGGCCATGTTCGAGCCCCAGAGCACGAAGGCGTCCGCGTGCTCGAAGTCGTCATAACAGCCCATCGGCTCGTCCATGCCGAAGGTGCGCATGAAGGCGTAGGCCGCCGAGGCCATGCAGTGGCGGGCATTGGGATCGAGATTGTTGGAGCGGAAACCGGCCCGCATCAGCTTGGTTGCCGCGTAGCCCTCGAAGATGGTCCATTGCCCGGAGCCGAACATGCCGACGGCGGTCGGGCCCTTGTCCTTCAGCACCTTCTTCGCCTGCTCGGCCATGATGTCGAAGGCCTCGTCCCAGCTCACCGGCTCGAACTCGCCCTCCTTGGCGAAGGCGCCGTTGCGCTTGCGCAGGAGTGGCGTCTTCAGTCGGTCGGAGCCGTACATGATTTTGGACAGAAAGTAGCCCTTGATGCAGTTGAGGCCGCGGTTCACCTCAGCCTGCATGTCGCCATGGGTGGCGACGACCTGTCCCTCCTTGACGCCGACCATGACGCCGCAGCCGGTACCGCAGAAACGGCAGGGTGCCTTCGACCACTTTATCTGAAGTGCTTCGACGCCGCCCGGCACGGGTTGCGCCGCCGCCGGAAGCGCGATTCCCGCTGTAGCTGCGGCGATGCCGGCCGCATGCGCCTTCAGGATCTCACGCCGCGTCAGTTCGCCGGTCATGGCCGATCTCTCCTTGAGTTTCGACATGCTCAAACACCATGTTGGCTGCCACTACGCCTTCGAGCAGCGCGATACGCGAAAGAGTTTCGCCGAGCATTCCGGTGCTCGTGCCCTCGATCACGATGACGATCTTTCCTGCCTCGTGGGCATAAACCTCAACGTTCGGTATCTCGGCGAGAGTGGCGACGACACGCTCCCGCATGTGCGGCATCGTCATGATGACGGCGCTGGAGATATGATAGGACGCGCTCGAATCAGACATCGGCGCGCTCCCAATCGGTCTCTCGCGTGCGTATCGCTGCCACCGGACATACGGAAAAGCAGGCGCCGCAGCCGGTGCAGGCCTCTTCGTTAAGCTCGGGCAAGAAGGGACCGCCGGCACGCGGACGGAAGCGGATGGCCTCCGTCGGACATGCATCGCGACAGGCCTGGCAATCGGTTCGGTTCTTCGCGAGACAGCTCTCGCCGATCATTGCGACGTGGGGAAAGTGTCTTGGCCGGCCGATGAAGACCGGCTCCGGACAGAGTTCCGCGCATTGGCCGCAGAAGGTACACTCGGCGACTGAGAAATCGAGCGCGGGGCGATCGGCGATCAGCCGGATGATGTGGGCCGGACAGGCATCGACGCATCGTCCGCAGCCGGTGCAGGCCTCGAGGCTTTCCGTGGTTGCTCCCGGCGGAGAGACACGCCCACCCCCCGGCTTGTGAGAACCGCGGAGAAAATTCCGCCGTGATATCTCGACGCTCTCACCCATGCCGCCCTCAATGCGCTAGCGGGCCGGGTGGCCCAAAGATGATCTGGAACATCCAGACGAGAAAGCCGTAGGCGCCGACGAACCCCACCGCGGCAATCGGCCAGATGCCGAAGGCCAGCACGAGAAAAGTGATGACTTCGTTCCGGCGCCTTGCGGGTCCCATGCTCCCCCTGGCCTGATTTGCATCGGACATCTTGGGCGTACTCCCCTCGGTACACGCATGCGTCTTAGAGAAGCCTAGAGCATCGAATTTAAAAGGAAAGAGAGAGTGCACGAAAATCGTGTCGATCCGAATCAGGAACTTGGCCGCTATTCCCCGATAGAGCTGATGGATTCGTAGCCTACGGGCAGACTTGATGCGAACTTCACTGCTGTTTCCCAACGGCAGCGTCGGCAGCGCTGCTGCCCAGACTCGCGAGAGCGGCCGCAAGGGCCGCGTGTAGGCGACAGCGATCGAATGCTTCAGAATTCGTTAACCGTCTGAGTGAGTATCGGAAACATTCGCTAACGGAAGCTAAATACCAACACGCTTCCGTCATGGACCCCTCACTATCGATGGGGTTCAGGTATCGTGTATAGAGCGCCACACGTCGCTGCTTCTCGAAGCCACGAAGAATAGCCCGCGCGAACACGCGACACAATTTGCATTTGAAAATCCGCAGGCGACCCGGCGTAGACCGAAGCTCCTTTGATACCGTTAAAAGGGCGTATCGCCGCAAACCCCATCTCACGCGCTGCGGTCACCCTGGCAAGCCGTTCCGCCCGCTCTCGGTTGGAGGTCGACCGGAATTATAGCCTTACGGGCTGTCCCTGAACCGGTCATTGTCGGCTGGCGGGAGGCCGAGGGCATGTCGTTCCCGGGCATTTCCCAAGGTGCGCGCGGCTCCGGCCAGGTGCTGAATTTCAAAGCGTGTGACCCCGATGTCCTTGAGCATATCGTCCGGCATCTCATTCAGGGCGCAACCGCGTGTGCGGCGGATCCTCCTGCGACGACGGATTGCTTCGATGAGGTGTGCGGCGTAGCTCGACAGTGCCGGGCTGCGCGCTGCGGCCAGAAAGGCCGTTGGAATCAGGTTGAAAGAGGTCTTAGACATGGCGCTTACCTTCTTGGTCCGAGCGTCCAGCATCGTTGGACACACACCAATGCGGTCGTTGCGATCGAGGGCCTTGTTGTCCCTGATGCGGTGGCAGGGCCAATTCAGCCCGCACGCGCTATCCGCATATTGATGAATACCCGCATCTCGCCACTGTGGCTGTTCCCGGAGTAACTCATCACGCGACCGCCCTGCCCTCTCGCAGCCAGGGAATGGTATAGGTAGGCGCCCGGTAATGTCGCAGGCTCCCGCCGCATTGATCACGACGCGCTCCGGACATCGAAGCCATTCGCCCTCAGCAACGCCACGAGCATCGGGCCCAGCGAGAATTTCCCTTGCTTCGCTTTGGCGGTCAGATCGCGCAGATAGCCGCCGGCAGAGTTGATGTGCCCTGCCCGCTCGAGGATGCAGGCCATGGCCGCCGCGGCATTTTCGGTGCCCATGACTGCGCAGGCTTCCTGATAGGCCGAGGGATAGACGCCGAGCATGGAGCGCACCGTAACAGCAGCGATCATAAGGTCGCGCCAGCTTCGTACCGTTCCGTCAGGCCCGTAATTGACGATTTCCGGGCAGGCTTTCAGTACCAGCCCTAGCGGGAAGATCCTGTTTGCCTCACTGGCTGGTGCAATGGGCTGATGTTTGGATGGTTCATTCCCCGAGCCGGCTTCAAGTTCAATAATAGATTCAGGTTTTGATTCCTGTATGTGCCGCTCAGTTTGATCGGGATTGCCGCTCAGTTCTTGCGGTTTCGCGCGCATTTGCAATCGGTTAGCCACCTGCTCGCGCAATATCTCGAGCGCTGCGACCAGGGGGGTGAGGTCGTCAATGCCGGGGGCTCTCGGGATTGATTGGACGAGGGTCCGGAAATGCTCCTGCACCGTTGCCCAATCGCTCGGGAGTTCTCCTTCGACCACCACGTCGATCAGTTTGGCAATGTCTCGACGGCAAAGCGTCAGCCGCTCGCGCAGCCGCTGCAATTCGAGCCGATCGGCCTCGGCTTTGGCTGCGAGCTGCTCGATTTCGGTGGATCGGGCCAAAAGCGGAGCCAGTGAAAAGCCGAATGCGGTGCCGATCGCTCCATCGCGCGTCTTGCGGGCATAGCGTTTGCCGTTCGGGCTGTCCTTACGGGCAACAAGTCCGGCATCGACGAGTGCGGCGAGGTGCCTTCTGAGTGTTGCCTCGGCCATTCCATGGGCTCTCAGCGAAAGCTGGAGGTTCGAGGGGAAAACTATCAGGCCGGTTTCTTCGCTAAGCGTGTTCTCGGGATAGAAGCTCAACAGGGCGTTCAGAACAGCCAGCGCCCTGTCACTGATGCCCAGATGCCGTTTGGCTGCACAAAGCGAGCGAAACAGTTTCCACTTCTCGACCGATTTCCCAGGTTCGATTTCGCGGGAGATGAACTGGCCTGCCAACATGGCAAGCGTCATCGACCGCCGCCCAAAGGGCGTCGTCACACTTCCACTCTCCATTTTCTTCACCTTCGATAAGGCAAAAGAAAGCAGCTCACCAAAAACGGTGCCAAGGACTCTTGACTGTGATTCGTGGAAATGCGATTCTCGATCTTGCTACAAATCTGAGGAAGGCTTCCACGGCTTGTTCGTTGGGGGCCTTTTTCTTTTGCGGATTAATCTCCTCGTTTCGAATTCTGCCTTTGCATGAACTGGTCGTGCAGGCTTTCGATCTGACCTGCAATGAAATCGACGAAGCCCGTTGGCACGGACTTGTTGAATGTCAGCCTGGAAGCCGACTTGCTACGTTGGACCTGGCCGAGCACGAGACCATGAGAAATCAGGTCACTCGTGGCCGAAGATGCTGCTGGCTTGCCGCCCGCTTTGGAAAGCGCTTCAAAAACCGCGGCGAAGCGAAGGTCGCTGGAAGCGGATTGAATTTCGTCTCTCTCCAGAACCAGCTGCGCCACATGTCCGGGGTCCTTATGAGCGGACCAGCGCAGTTCGAATTCCAGCCATCTGCGGCGTCCGATTTCAGGCGCCGGACCGATCTGCATCAGGATCTCGCGCGGCAACGCCGTTGCTATCCGGATCATTTCGGAAATATGCGATCTGCCGGTGCTCAGCGATTTGCAGATAACGTCGCGGCGATAGCCGGCCGTTTCCTGTGACTGCGCGAAAAAGCATCGCTCGATAAAGGACAGGTCCTTTCGGTTGCTGTTCTCCTCCCCTTGAAGAACGATGGCGTCTTCGTCGCTGAGCTCCCGTGCGATCGTCTTGAACTTGATGCCGAGGAGCTTGGCGGCGGCAAGACGCCGCCGGCCGAACACGATCTGAAACGGTTTTGCTGCTCCGCGCACCGGGCGGACCAGACCGGGTGTGCTTTGTCCATGCTCGCGCATCGACTCGACCAGATCGGCGATGCTGGCGCCGCTGTAGCCTGAGTCGAAGCGATCCCGGATGGCAGATTCCATGATCTCGTCCGGATCGATGTCGACGATCTGACCACCATCCTTTAGAAGGCGTTCGGCAAGTTCGCTGCGCTCCTGCATCTGGCGAACGCCGGCGGCGACTTTAAGAAGATGCGGCGACGAGGACCGCTGCATACCGCCCTTCTCGGCTGAATTCTCCAGCTGTCCGAGGACATTGGCAAAAAGGCCTTTGGAATCCTTGCGGCTCATTCTCTCCCCCATGCCTTCCAGAAGAGGCCTTCGAGTTCAGCATTGGCGGCGTTGATCGACTCTATGGCGCGATCGTAGGTCTTTGGCGCCGAGAAGCGGGATCGCTGAACCTCGTAAAGGCTCTGCTTCCACGTCAGTGCATCTGCGACGGCCGTCGATTTGCTGACCGAGTTGAGCAGCAGGTCCTCGCCGAAAACCTGCCTCATCAGCGCGGACATGTTGGCCTGCGGGTGATCGTTTGGCTCGAACTTCGTGATCAGGAACTTGGCGAAATCCCACTGGGCGGCTGTGCCCACCTCGTTCAGTATCTGCATGTAAGACCCGGCCAATTCGAGAAACTTCGCCGTCGAATCCACATCCAACATATGTGCCGGAACCGGGATGATCACGCCGGTCGCAGCCGTCAGGGACGAAAGCGTCAGGAAGTTCAAGGACGGGGCGGAGTCCATGAGGACGAAGTCGTAATCGTCGACAACCTGCTCCAGAGCCTGGGAGACGCGAAGCAGGAAGCCCGTACCCGCGGAGCGCCGCATCTCGAGCGCGACTGCGGTCTCGAACTCGGTCAGCTCGAGCCCGGCGCAGATGACATCGAAGCCGACGATGTGAGTCCGGTGGATAATGGACTTCGTCGGGACCGGATCGTCGAAGCGAATGGCCGAGTAAAGGGTGTCTCCACCGCGATAGTCAAATTCCGGCAAGCTGCCGTGAAGAGCGGTGAGCGATGCCTGGGGGTCGAGGTCGACGGCCAGCACGCGGTAGCCTCGGAGCGCCAGATAATGGCCGAGATGGATTGTCGTCGACGTTTTGCTCGAACCGCCCTTGAAGTTGGTGACGGCAACGATCTGGCATTGCTCGTTACCCGTCCTGCGGGGATTCATCCATTTCTTCCGGCCGTTGGCCGCAAGCGCCATGCGCAATTCAAGAACCTGTTCGAGCGTGTAGAGGCGCCGGCCATTGGCGATCTCTGGCTCAGGTCCCTGATCCTTGGCGGCAACCTGGCGAATATATGCCTCAGTTACGCCGAGCAGAGCCGCGACTTCGGTCGAGGTGAATTTGCGCATCGTGCGGCGCGCATCTGGAGGAAACTGCGCCATGGTCAAATTGTTCAGCGCCATTTCAAGCTTGCTGGAGAAATTCTCCATGAAAGCGAGGCTGCTTAGATGTCGAGTCATTGCAAAAATCCCTGGTGATCGTTTCCGTCACTTAAGCAATGAAGTGGTTAACCGTTTGCTAATCACCACGTAGCTACTCGAAAACACGCAAATTCGAAAAATTTCCGCAACTAAAGACGTACCCCGATTCGGCCATGCCCATCAATGTGCGCTGTGGATGGTGCTCCAGGCCAGAAAAAGGGCTATCCCATGTTCGCATCGAGGTCCTCTGTGCTTCCCAGATGGGATGCCACCGGAGCACTGCTGTGCGGCGCGCGTTTGTGCCTCGGCAGAAGACGCCGACTTGGAAAGACCTCGGGCGTGGTCGAGCGCCTGTGCACCTCCCCTGCTTCATGGATCTCGCAGACAGGCAAAAGCGGACGAGCTCGCTCTTATACATGGGGTGAAGTGCAGTCCTGTTGGTTCCCCGCGGGGAACGTTTCCCGGCCGGCTCGGTCTCGGATGTCTTTGCAGCGGATCGGGGCCGCGACGATGACGGCGCGGCCACGACGGCTTGCAACGGCCCTTCCGCTTGGGTGCCGGCGCAATTCTGGCGCCGACCGGCTCGTGTCTCGTCCTTGCTAGGTGAATAATACACGCGCCCGGTGTTCCCCGCGGGGAACTTGCTGACGGGGGGGCCTTGGCGCTGTTTGGCGATCACCGGCGGCTGGGTGATGAGCGGTGCCGGGCTCGCAAGAGCTTCGGCGCGAATCCGTGTACCAGCCGGTCCGGCTCGTCCGGCGCACAGGGCAACGGCATCGACGAGTTGACCTGCAGAATGTGAGCAAGCGTGGTGCCATTCACAGAGCCTGGTGCCGATGGCCGGTTCTCGCAGGGTAAGCATTACCGGCGGACAGCCAAGCCTGGTCAGCTTAAAAATGAGGCTTAGCCTCGTCTGGAAGCCTTCTCATTCGTCGGTCCGAGATGTTCCCCGAGGGGAACTTTGGCTGGGGGCCGTGACCATCAAGCGCCAGCGTCTCGAGAAGGGGGGGGTAGATTGACTTATTTTCGTTCCGGCAGGGGAGCGGCGGCACGGGGCAGGGCGGCGGCTTCGGAATTGCTGTCGTGCCAGTGGCGGGGGCGATCCGCCATTGCATAGGCCGTCAAAAAAGGACATTATAGTGGAGGCGCTTGGGCGTACACCGAGTTGCAGAGCTCATTTCTGCTCAGCGGTAAGTCATTGTTCCACAAGCCATTTTCTTCCAAACGGAACGTAGAGGGCCGTTCGCTTCCGTCTCTCGGACGCACGGCTTTGCATTGCGCCTTACCGCAAAGTTCCCCGCGGGGAACACTGCAATTGATTCAAATCGAAGGCCGCCAGCCCATTGGGAAGGGCGACCGTGTGCTCAGGCGAAGAGGACGTCTGCGGCCGAAAAACCAGCGAGCAGGGTATTCTGGATCAATATCCCGTGGGCGTCGCCATCGAAACTGACGTAAACCCCTTCGGGCGTATCACGGGAGGCGGCGAGGAAGCTTTCGAAGTCGCGAAACTCGGTACCGCCAAAGCCGCGGAATAGAAGCACATCACCGTCCCCGCTGCGAAAGTCGATGATCCGATCGATGCTGCTGTCATTGCGGACAGAGGCTTCGTCCCAAATGAAAGTGTCGGCGTCGGATCCACCTGTCAAAAGATCGGCGCCAGCACCGCCGAGCAGCCTGTCCGAGTGATATTCGCCACTCAGCGAATCGTTGCCATCCCCGCCAAGCAGACTATCCGCTCCACTGCCGCCGACGAGTATGTCATCGCCGCTGCGCCCGTTCAAAACATCGTTTCCGCTGGGGCCTTCCCTGTAGGTGTCGAAACAGAAGAGCCTATCGTTGCCATTCCCGCCGGAGAGGTGGACGCCAAGATAGGCCGATTTAACGGTGATGTTGAACTCCTCGATCGAGCCAAAACGCGATGCATCGAGAACGAAGCCGGCGGGCACATCATCGAGTGCGATGCTCGCTCTGTCGAAACCATCGCCGCCGTCCAATGCGCCGATTATACCATCCGTATAGACGTGAAGTCTGTCATCGCCGGCGCCGCCATAGAGCTCACTCCATCCGCCATAGGCGGTGTCTTCCCCACCCGCCGAGAGAGTGTCATTGCCGTCGCCGCCGAGCAGTATGTCTCCGGCGGCAAAACCGTTGCTCAGGTAATCATCCCCGGCACCGCCCGTAACCGTATCCGATCCAAGGCCTCCGGTCAGAGAGTCGTTGCCGTCCCCGCCATTGACGTCGTCATCGCCGCTGCCGCCATCGAGCCGGTCGTTGCCACGACCGCCCACAAGACTGTCATTGCCGTCCTCCCCCTCGAGCCTGTCGTCGTCGTTGCCGCCGTTAACGTAGTCGTCGCCCTGACCGCCGCTAATAAAATCGTCGCCTGCGCCGCCAAACAGTAGATCCCGACCGTCGCCGGCATAGATCTGGTCATCGCCGATGCCGGTTTCGATACGGTCGTCACCCGCACCGGTATGGATGTTGACGAAGCTGAAGCCCGTGGCAATGATTCTGTCATCGCCGATCCCGGTCGTCAGATTGAGTCGCTCGATATCGAGGAAATAAAGGTGGTTTGCTTTAACCGAAAGATCGCCGAAGGCTGCGTGGCCATTCATGCCATCGAACAGGAAGGCATCGGTTATTGCGGCGTAATCGCCCACAAGCGTGTCGACCCCCGTGCCACCCCGTGCCGCGCCGCCGACGCCGATGAACGACAGCCGATCATTGCCTTCGCCGCCGGTAAACTCGTCAAAGCCGCTTGAACTTGTCAGCGCATCGTCGCCGGCCCTACCATCGACGAAGTCATCGCCTTTGCCGCCATCCACGACATCATTGCCGTCGAGACTCCAGATCCGGTCGCCTTCGCTTGTACCACTCAGAATATCGCCCGCACGCGTTCCAATAAACTTTGCCATAGCAGCGCTCCTTGGGGGTGAAGCGGTGATCATAATGAGAAGCTGCGCCAAGAATAAGCTCTTAATATCTACTGGAAAATCGTGAAAATACTTAATATTTTAAAGTATAATCTCTGTACACGCATGCTGCGAGGCAGCAAGGGATAAGTCAGAGCTCAGGCGAAATTTGCATGAGATGCTGCCCAAATTGAATTGGTCAGCCGCAGCGAGTCCTTCCTATGTTCTGTCCGCAACGGGAGGAACAGATGGGCAGGATCGTCTACGTCCATGGTCAATTCATACCCGAGGAGGAAGCCCGGATCGGGCTTTTTGACCGGGGTTTTCTGTTCGGCGATGCCGTCTACGAGGTAACGGCGGTGATCGGCGGGCGGATGATCGATAACGATCTGCATCTCGGTCGGCTCTGCCGTTCGCTGAAGGAGCTCGCCATCCCGCTCGCGCTCTCCCTGGAGCAAATTGCAGGCATTCAAGCGGAACTGATCGCCCGCAACGACTTGCGGGACGGCACGGTCTATCTGCAGGTCTCGCGCGGCGAGGCGGATCGCGACTTTCTCTATTCCGAGGCACTGGCGCCGAAGCTTGTCGGCTTCACCCAGGCGAAGATGCTGAGCGGCACGAGGGCCCAGCGGGACGGCATCGCGGTCGATCTGGCGGACGATCCGCGCTGGAAACGGCGTGACATCAAAACCGCCATGCTTCTCGGCCAGGTCATGGCCAAACAAGCGGCACGCGCCCGCGGTTTTGACGATGTCTGGCTGGTGGAGAACGGGCTGGTGACCGAGGGCGCCAGCTCCACGGCCCATGTCATAACGGCCGAGGGGCACATCCTCACGCGCGCCGCTTCGCATGTGACGCTGCCGGGCTGTACGCAGCGTGCTCTTGCCAAGCTCTGCGCGGCCGAGGGGCTACAAATCGTGGAGCGTGCCTTCGCGCCCGGCGAGGCGCAGGCTGCCGCGGAGGCGTTTCAGACCTCCGCGTCCAGCCTGGTGACCCCGGTCGTGCGGATCGGCGTGCGGCTTGTCGGCAACGGCAGGCCCGGACCGATGACCCGGAAACTCCAGGCTCTATATCTGGAAGCGGCCGGCATTGCGCACTAAAGCAATGACAGGAAAAGCGCGGTTCCCTCCGCAAACGGATGGGTTCAGAGGGTTGGTAGGGCGACATGAAGACGGCACGGGAACTGGGACTGATACCGCAGGGCCGGCTGGCGCCGGGGCCGGGCAATGAAATAACCGACGTTGCGGGCGTTTCGATCGGCCCCCGGTCGTTGCGCGGCGAGGGCGTGTACACAGGGATCACTGCCATCGTCCCGCATCCGGGCGATATCTTCCGCGTCAAGCCGCGGGCGGCGGTGGAGGTCATCAACGGCTTCGGCAAATCGGCGGGGCTGATGCAGGTGGCCGAACTCGGCACGCTCGAGACGCCGATCCTGCTCACCAACACCTTTTCCGTATCCGCCTGTACGGAGGCGCTTATCCGCCGCGCCGTCGCCGCCAATCCGGCAATCGGGCGACAGACCTCGACCGTCAATGCAGTGGTCTGCGAATGCAACGACGGCAGCATCAACGACATTCAGGCGCTGGCGGTAACGCCAGCCGATGCCGAGGCGGCGCTTGACGCCGCCCGCATGGGGCCAGTGGAGCAGGGGGCGGTGGGTGCCGGCTCCGGCATGACGGCTTTCGGCTTCAAGGCGGGTATCGGCACGGCGTCGCGGCGCATGCGGATAGGCAAGCGCGACTTCACGCTGGGCACGCTAGTTCTCGCAAATTTCGGGGCGGCCGGCGATCTCGTCCTGCCGGACGGGCGCCGACCCGATCCGAAAGTGCCGGCCAAGCCCGAATGTGGCTCCGTTATCGTCGTCACGGCGACGGACCTTCCTTTGGCCGATCGCCAGTTGCAGCGGATCACGCGGCGGGCCGGCGCGGGTCTTGCCCGCCTCGGCGCCTTCTGGGGCCATGGCAGCGGCGATGTCGCCCTCTGTTTCACCACTGCCGATCCGGTGGAGCACGAGCCGCCCGCATCCTTCGCCACGCAGGAGCGGATCGCTGACGCTCACATCGACATCGCTTTCCGCGCCGCCGCCGAGACGACGCAGGAGGCGGTCCTGAACGCGCTCTGCATGGCGCCCGCCATGGCGGGCCGCAGCGGCCGGATCATTCCTTCTCTTGCCGACTGGCTGAGGAAGAACAGCGTTTCATGAAGTGTGATCAAGCGGGCGAGCGCTCCAGGAGCTGCTGCGCCGTCTGCCATAGATCCTCGACCTTGCGGTTGCGGCCCGCCGCGTGGCGGTAGAGCCGGATCTCGAGGTCGAGGTTCCAGCCTTCATCCGCAGAGGCGGGCACGAGGCGGCCTGCCTCCATCTCCTCACGCGCGAGACTTTCCGGAAGCCAGCACAGGCCTGCGCCCGTCAATGCCATGTTCATCAAGCCGGCGCTGATGGTGTTTTCGTGTGTCGTGCGGCGCCGGAATGGCGGACGGCGCAGCAGCAGGCGCGAAAGGGCAACGCCAAAGAAAGAATTCAAGCCATAGCTGAGATAAGGGATGGCAAGCCGCGGCTGGGCGACGGCACGGTCAAGGAGGTTGCGACCGGGTTGTGCATGGCCGGACAGCACGATCTCCGTTGCGACCAGCGGGATCAAACGGTCATGGGCCACGGTCAGCGAGGCGAACTGTCCCCGGGCGAGATGGAACGGCACTTCCGCATGGGCATAGGTGAGGAAGAAATCCGCCTCGTCGCCAATGAGTGCGTCGAGGTTGGCCTCGATGCCACCTCGGTCCGGAATGAGCGAGGTGCTGAATGTCCCGCCCGCAGCCTCTAGTTTTTTCAGCCAGCGCGGAAAGAAGGTGACAGTCAGCGTATGCAGCGCGGCGAAGCGGATGAGGCCCGGCTCATTCGGAAGACGCAGAACTTCGCGCGCCGCATAGAAGGTACGGATCGATTCCTGGGCGACGGGCAGGAAATTGCGCCCGGCAGGCGTGAGTTCGGCCGGCATGGTCGCGCGGCTGATCAGCGTCGCGCCGAGCCAGTTCTCCAATTGCTTGATCCGGCGGCTGAAGGCCGGTTGAGTCACGTTGCGCAGCTCAGCCGCACGCGAGAAGCTGGACGTGTCGGCAAGCGTCACGAAATCCTCCAGCCACTTGATCTCCATGTCTGCTTTCCCCTTCGACGCGCGCGTGCTGCGGCGGCTCATAGGTATTCAATCAAGACAGATATGTCGATTCTGCATGGGTTGTTGCTAAAAGCGAATTGGCCAAGCCGGTCGCGACCTTCCAAGTTGGAATCGGAGGAAGCGGGCCGGCCGGCAGCGTCGGGGCCACAAGGGGGAGTTGCAGATGGCAATCGGAATCGAAGCCGAGCTTATCCTTACCAATGGCCGCATCTGGCGCGGCCGGGAGGAGGGCGTCAGCGAGGCCCTTGCCGTTTGGCAGGGCAAGGTTCTTGCAACCGGCAGCAGTGCGGACATATCCAACCTGAAGGGCCCGCGCACCGAAGTCATCGATCTCGAAGGCCGCTTTGCCACCCCTGGCCTCATCGACAACCACCTGCATCTCATCGCGACCGGCATGGCCATGGGCTGGGTCGACGCGTCGCCCGCGGCCGCGCCGACGCTCGCGGCGCTGATGAAGCAGGTTTCCGACCGCGCAGCCACGACGCAAAAGGGCGGCTGGATCCGCGCCCGGGGCTATGACCAGGTCAAGTTGGACACCGGCCGGCACCCAACGCGCGACGATCTCGATCGCGCCGCGCCCGATCACCCCGTCCTGCTGACGCGCGCCTGCGGCCACGTTTCAATCGCCAATACCCGCGCGCTGGAGCTCGCCGGCATCACAGAGACGACGGCGGTGCCCGAAGGGGGCGTGATCGGGCTCACCAATGGGTGTCTGAACGGCTTCCTGGCGGAAAACGCCCAGAACCTGGTCAGGGCCGCCATGCCGCCCGCAGCCACCGAAGAGCTTATCGACGGGATCGAGCGGGCCGGAAAGCACCTGCTTTCGTCCGGAATCACGAGCTGCATGGATGCGGCAGTCGGCCAGGTTTCCGGTTTCGCCGAAATCCAGGCTTACGAGATGGCTAAACTTTCCGGCCGTCTGCCGGTCCGCGTGTGGCTGACCCTGCTCGGCGACCCCGGCGTTTCCATCGTCGAGGATTGCTGGCGAGCCGGTCTTCTCTCCGGCGCCGGCGACGACATGCTGCGCGTCGGGGGTGTAAAGGTCTTTCTCGACGGTTCGGCGGGCGGTCGCACTGCCTGGATGACGAAGCCCTATCAGGGCGAACCGGACAATATCGGCGTGCAGATGCTGCCGGACGCGGAGGTCGAGGCGGTCGTCAAGGCCTGTCACGACCGAGGGTATCAGATGGTCTGCCACGCCATCGGCGACGGCGCGATCGAACAGCTCATCACGGCCTATGAGAAGGCGCTTGCCGCAAACCCCGATCCAGATCGTCGCCATCGTATCGAGCATTGCGGCTTTCCCGCGCCGGAACAGAATGCGCGCATGAAGGCGGCCGGCATCTTGCCAGCACCGCAGATGGCCTTCATCCACGATTTCGGCGACAGCTACATTTCCGTTCTCGGGGAAGAGCGAGGCTTGCCGTCATATCCGATCGGCACCTGGATGCGCATGGGATTAAAACCTTCGACCGGCTCCGATTCGCCCGTGTGCTCGCCCGACCCGTTCCCGAACCTGCATGCGATGATCACACGCGAGACCGGCAAGGGCACGGTGATGCAGGCATCCGAACGGCTGAGCCGCGAAGAGGCGTTGCAGGCCTATACCGAATTCGGCGCCTATTCGCAGAAAGCCGAGGCGGTCAAGGGACGGCTTGTGCCCGGTCAATGGGCGGACATCGCCGTCTTCGACAACGACCTTCTGGCCGCCCCGGCCGAAACAATTCTCTCAGATACCCGCTGTTTGCTCACCCTGCTTGCGGGCCGCGTCGTGCACGATGCACGCTGACGGCCCGCCGGACTGTATTTAAACGATGCCGGGAACGGCACGAGAGGGAGAACGATATGCTGAAAAGACTTACACTGGCGGCAATGCTCAGCCTCGGCGTGGCTGGCGGGGCGCTTGCGGCGGGCGAACGCCACGGCGGGACCCTTGTCTTCACCGCCCCCTACGGTTCGAGCTTCGCCACGCTCGACGTGCAGTCGAGCCCCAACACGCAGGAAGAATTCATCACCCAGGCCATCCACCGCGCGCTCTACAGCTGGGACGCGGTCCAGAACAAGCCGGTGCTGGAACTGGCGACCTCGGAAGACGTTTCCGAGGACGGCACGGTCCACACCTATCACCTGCGTGAAAACGCCGTATTCCACAACGGCAAGCCGCTGACAGCCGACGACATCATCTACAGCTACAAACGAATTGCCAATCCGAAGAACGCCTTTCCCGGCGCGAGCTTCATTGCGGTCATCAAGGGGGCGGAGGACTATACCGCCGGCAAGGCAGACGAGATTTCGGGTCTGAAGAAGATCGACGATCACACGCTGGAGATCACCTATGCCAGCACGATCAATCCCGGCTTCCCGCTGATGCAGAACACGACTGTCATCTATCCGTCCGATGTCGAGGACGAAGCGGAGTTCGGCAAAAACCCCGTCGGCCTCGGCGCTTTCGTCTTCAAGGAGCACGTACCCGGCTCCCGGCTCGTCGTGGAAAAGTTCGACAAATATTATGAGGAGGGCAAACCCTATCTCGACCGCATCAATATCGTGTTGATGGCCGAGGACGCCGCGCGCGACATCGCCTTCCGCAACAAGGAGATCGATGTTTCGATTCTCGGGCCCACCCAGTACCAGGCCTATCAGGGCGAGGACGGATTGAAGGATCACCTCCTGGAGGTCGCAGAGGTCTATACCCGTAATATAGGCTTCAATCCCGCCTTCGAACCCTTCAAGGACAGGCGGGTGCGCCAGGCGATCAACCATGCCATCAACGCGCCGCTGATCATCGAGCGCCTGGTCAAGAGCAAAGCCTATCCCGCCTCGGGATGGGTGCCGATTTCCTCGCCGGCCTTCGACAACGACAAGGCGCCCTACGCCTACGATCCGGACAAGGCGCAGGCGCTGCTCGCCGAGGCCGGCTACGCGGACGGCTTCGAATTCGAGGTGACGGCCAGCCCGAACGAAAGCTGGGGCGTGCCGATCGTCGAAGCCATCCTGCCCATGCTGAAGAAGGTCGGCATCACCGTGAAGCCGAAGCCGGTCGAAAGCTCGGCACTCGGCGAGGCGGTGACGACCAACAACTTCCAGGCCTTCATCTGGTCGAACCTTTCCGGCCCGGATCCGCTGAACGCGCTGCGCTGCTACTATTCAAAGACGCCGCAATCCGCCTGCAACTACACGAGCTATGCGAGCCCGGAATTCGACAAGCTCTATGAGGCGGCCAAACAGGAGCGTGACCCGGCCAAGCAGAACGATCTCCTGCGCCAGGCCAACAATATCGTGCAGGACGACGCGCCGGTCTGGTTCTTCAACTACAACAAGGCGGTGATCGCCTACCAGCCGTGGGTCCACGGCCTCGTTCCGAACGCGACGGAACTGGCGATCCAGCCCTATGACGAGATCTGGATCGACGATAAGGCACCGGCCTCGCGCCAGTAAGCCTGAGGGGGCGGGGGCGGCGGCCGCTGTCCCCCGCCTCGATTGTCGCGCCCGTTCGGGCGGCCAAAACGGAACGGCTCATGCTTCGCTTCACCCTGCGCCGCACCTTGCAGATCATACCCACGGTCGTCGTCGTGGCGATGCTCATCTTCGTTATCTTCAGCGTCGTGCCCGGCACCTTCGCCGCAAGCCTCTTCGCTGACGGCAAGCGTGCCGCCGACCCGCAGATGATCGCCCGCCTCAACGAGGAATTCGGGCTGAACAAGCCGCTGATGGAGCGCTTCGCGACCTATGTCACGGACCTTGCGCAATTTGATCTCGGCACCAGCTTCCGCACCCGTCAACCGGTAATAGACCTCATCAACGACCGCATATGGGCGTCGCTGCAGCTGGCGATCGCCGCCATGGCCTTTGCCCTCGTCGTCGGTGTGCCCCTCGGTTTCCTTGCAGCGCTGAGGCCGGGGTCGGTGCTCGACACGGTGACGATGATCGGAGCCGTGTCGGGCCTCTCAATGCCGCAGTTCTGGCTGGGTCTCCTGATGATGTATATCTTCGCCCTGCAGCTGAACTGGCTGCCGAGCTTCGGCTATGGCGACGGGTCCTTCCGGAACCTGATCCTGCCCGCCGTCACACTCGGCGTCACGCCGCTTGCGCTTCTCGCCCGCACCACGCGGGCCGGTGTTCTCGATGTGCTGAACGCCGACTTCATCCGCACCGCCCATTCAAAAGGCATGAGCGAGGCCAAGGTGGTTCGTTGGCACGTGGCGCGCAACGCGCTGGTGCTGATCGTCACGACACTCGGCCTGCAATTCGGCTCGCTGATCGGCCAGGCGGTCGTCATAGAAAAACTCTTCGCCTGGCCCGGTATCGGCTCGCTTCTGGTGGACAGCGTCGCAAGCCGCGACATTCCCGTGGTGCAGGGGACCATCCTCATTATCGTGCTCTGGTTCCTCGTCATCAACACGGCGGTCGATCTGATCTATGCCGCGATCGATCCGCGTATCAAGCAGGAGTGACGGGATGCGACTGGGCTTCAACTTCTGGCTCGGTGCCGGCCTGACCGCACTGGTGGTTCTTGCCGGCATTCTCGCCCCGTGGATCGCCCCCTTCGACCCGGTGCTCGACGCGGACCTGATGAACTCGGAGCTGCCACCGGATGCCACCTTCTGGTTCGGCACGGACGGGCAGGGGAGGGACGTCTATACCCGTATTCTGTATGGTGCGCAAATTTCGCTCACGGTCGGCGTCGTCTCGCAGCTCATAAATTCGATCATCGGCGTGACGCTGGGCATGACGGCGGGCTATTGGGGCGGTTGGTGGGACGACCTGGTCAATGGCGTCACGAACGTCATGCTCGCAATTCCATCGCTGATCTTCGCGCTTGCCGTAATGGCGGTGCTGGGTCCGGGCCTTCCTTCGCTGCTTGTCGCGCTTGGCCTCACCAACTGGAGCTGGACCTGCCGAATTGCACGCTCTTCCACGCTCTCCCTGAAATCGTTGAGCTATGTGCAGGCGGCGCAGACGCTGGGTTACGGGGACCTGCGGATCATGTTCACGCAGATCCTGCCCAATATAATGGGGCCGATCCTTGTGATGGCGACGCTCGGCATGGGTTCGGCGGTTCTTTCGGAAGCCGCTCTGTCCTTCCTTGGCCTCGGTATCCAGCCGCCATTCCCGAGCTGGGGCTCGATGCTGACGGACGCGCGTCAGCTCATTCAGCTTGCGCCCTGGGTGGCGATCTTTCCCGGCCTTGCCATTTTCCTCTCCGTGCTCGGCTTCAACCTTCTCGGCGACGGCCTGCGCGACAGCCTCGATCCGCATATGAGGACACGCAACCCATGACGGTGCCGCTTCTCGACATCAGGGAGCTTTGCTTGGGCCTCGCGGTCGGCCGTTCCGTCGTTCGCCCACTGCTCAAGGACGTCTCCTTCCAGATCATGCCGGGGGAGGCCTATGGTCTTGTCGGTGAGTCCGGCTCCGGCAAGTCCGTGACTTCACTCGCCGTCATGGGACTCCTCAAGAAGCCGCTCGCCGTTTCCGGCGGCGAGATCCTGTTCAAAGGCGAGAACCTGCTGGCACTCCCCAAGCGCGCGATGCGGCGCCTGCGCGGCAACCGCATCGCCATGATCTTTCAAGAGCCGATGACCGCGCTGAACCCGCTCTCCACGATCGGCCGGCAGATAGCCGAAATGTTCGTCCTGCATCAGGGAAAGAACTGGGACGAGGCGCAGGAACTCGCGGTGGAAGCCCTCATGAGCGTGCGCGTGCCGAACCCCGACAGGCGGGCGCGCAACTATCCGCACCAGATGTCGGGTGGCCTGCGCCAGCGGGTGATGATCGCCATGGCGCTCGCCTGCAATCCGGACCTCCTGATCGCCGACGAACCGACCACAGCGCTCGACGTCACCGTGCAGGCTGAGGTGCTGCGCCTGATCAAGGAACTCTGCGCCGAGCGCGGCACGGCGGTTCTCTTCATCAGTCACGACCTCGGCGTGATCGCCAGCATCTGCCAGCGCGTCGGCGTCATGTATGCCGGATGCCTCGTCGAGGAGAACGAGACGCGGGCGCTCTTCACGGATCCGCGGCACGAATATACCCGCGGGCTTCTCGGCGCCCTGCCGCGCTTCGGCAGCCGCAGCCAGCATGGCCGCCAGCGGCTGGTGGACATCGACAGCATCATCGCCGATCGCTCGAAGCTGGTCGAGACGCGCTTTATCGCCCCGCGCTGTGCGGAAGAAGGGAGCCGGTCATGACGGCCTCTCTGCTGGAGGTCGATGACCTGCACGTCCGCTTTTCTGTTTCAGGCGGTGGCCTGCTCGGAAGCGGGCGGCGCATGCTGCATGCCGTCAACGGCATCAGCTTCAAACTTGCCAAGGGCGAGTGCCTGTCGATCGTGGGCGAATCCGGCTGCGGCAAATCCACGACTGCGCTCGCGATCCTCGGTCTTCAGGAACCGACAGAAGGCACGATCCGCTACCGCGGCCAGCCGCTCACCGGAACGGGCGCGCCGGGGCGCATGCAGCGCGCCAAGGCGGTGCAGATGGTTTTCCAGGACCCTTATGCCTCGCTCAATCCGCGCCAAACCGTACGCGCTTCGCTGGCTGCGCCACTGCGGCTGCACGGCATCACCGCGGCGTCAGAGATCGCCGACCGAATCGAGGTCATGCTTGGCAATGTGGGGCTGACGCCCGAGCAGGCGCTCCGTTATCCGCACGAGTTTTCCGGCGGCCAGCGCCAGCGCATCGGCATAGCTCGCGCGCTTATCCTGGAGCCGGAGATCGTCGTGCTTGACGAGCCGGTGTCCGCCCTCGACGTGTCGATCCGCGCGCAGATCATCAACCTGCTGCTGGACCTTCAGGAAAAGCTCGGCCTCGCCTATCTGATGATCAGCCATGACCTCAGCGTGGTGGAACATATGAGCGACCGGGTGCTCGTGATGTTTTTCGGTCAGGTCGTGGAAGAGGGCGGCTGGCGGGATATTTTCGAGAAGCCCGCACATCCCTACACGCGACGGCTGATCGCAGCCATTCCCGATCCATATGCCGAGCAGAATCCGCTGCGGCAGCAGGACCGCTTGCCCGGAGTGCCGCCTCTTGACGGCCGCGGCTTCGCTTCCGACTGCAGCACGGCGCCGGACGTCTTTTCGGCGCCCGCGCGCTCTGAACTGGTCGAGATCGCGCTCGGCCATCGGGTCAGATTGGTACCTGCCGATTGACTCCGGGCACGCACAATATCTCGGCGGCGACCTGCGGAGAGAAGCGACCTTTCAAGTTATGCTACCAAAAATTGTATTCGGCTCCTCCAAAAAACAAAAAGTTGACGTGGTCGCGTCTCTCGTCTATGAAGGGTCATCGATACTTTGTTTGCCGATATTTGTTTTGCTGCGCGTTGCGCGTCTCTTGACGAACTTCCCTCTCTCAAAAGTCGAAACCCCGCTGTGCGTCGCCCAGCGGTGATCAATGTTGCTAAGAAAGGGTTCGTTATGACCACTGGCACAGTAAAATGGTTCAATTCAACCAAGGGCTTTGGCTTCATTCAGCCTGACGACGGCAGCGCCGATGTGTTCGTTCACATCTCTGCTGTTGAGCGCGCCGGCATGAATTCGATCGTCGAAGGTCAGAAGCTCGGCTTCGAGCTCGAGCGTGACAACAAGTCGGGCAAGATGTCCGCAGGCCAGCTCCGCGCTGCCTGACGCTTTTGGCCGCTAATGACCACGGATGTACTGGCATGGCGGCAAAACGTTCGAAAGGGCCAGGCGTATGTCTGGCCTTTTTCCGTTCACAGCGGGAGGTAAAATCTCACGCTGTGCACGTTTCCTTTGATCATACGCGATCGAAGGGCATGCGGGACATAGGACGCGCGTGCGTCCAAGCGATTACAACAAGCGATTACAAAAGGAACGACGATTGAGACACCCGAGCGACAACGGCTTTACCGAACGACGCAATGCCGCGGCAGATGCAAAGCGGCAGCTTCTGGCGAAATTTGCGTCCGCCCCCAAGCCGACGGACCCTGAAATGCAGGAAAAACTGGCTGCTCGTGAAGCCGCCGGCCGTGCCAGGGAGGCCCGTCGCGCCGAGCGCGAAGCGTTGAAAGCAGCCGAGCATGAGCGTGTTTTGGCGGAAGCCGCGGCCTTGGCGGCCGCCGCCGAGGCTGAGGAAAGGGCGGAAGCCGAAGCCCGCCAGGCGGAAATTGCCAATCGGGTTTCACGCGTCGTGGCGGACGAGGCGGCCCGCAAGGCCGAACGCGACCGCCGTTACGCCGCCCGCAAGGCCCGTCGGGCGTAAAACTCAACATCCGCAGCCCCGATCGACGGGTGCTGCTACTGCCCTGACATTCGATGCGGGGCGAGCGAAAATCGGACCGGTCATAATGAGTTCACATGTCTATCCACCCGCTTCACTTGTTGAAGACAATGCTGGAGCGTGGTTGAAGACGCTGGCGAAATACCGGCAGCCCCGTTTGGGGCGTAGCGCCTTCGAACTGGTTGTCACGCTTGTCCCATTTGCCATCTTCTGGGCTGTCGCCTGTATTTCCCTGGCCAACAGCTTCTGGCCAGGGCTCGTGGCGATCCTTCCCGCCAGCGCCTTCCTGCTCAGGCTGTTCATGATCCAGCACGACTGCGGCCACGGCTCGTTTTTCGCGCGCCGCGGACTTGATGACTGGACCGGTCGCCTTCTCGGAGTGCTGACCCTGACCCCCTATGACTACTGGAGGCGTGCACACGCAGCCCATCATGCGAGTGCGGGCAATCTCGACGAACGTGGCGTTGGTGACATCACCACGCTGACGATTGCCGAATATCGTGCCCGCTCGCCGATGAAGCGCCTCGCTTACCGGCTTTACCGGCACCCGCTCGTCATGTTCGGGATCGGGCCGGCCTGGCTCTTTCTATTCAAGCAGCGCCTGCCCTTCGGCATGATGAAGTCGGGTGCTCTGCCATGGATTTCGACCATGGCGACGAACGCAGCGATTGTCATGCTGGTCGCCTTGATGGTGTGGACCGTCGGGTGGGGCGCCTTTCTCCTGATCCATCTCCCGGTCGTGCTGCTCGCCGGCGCCGCCGGCGTTTGGCTCTTCTATGTGCAACACCAGTTCGAGGAAACCCACTGGTCGGCGGGTCAGGACTGGCGGTTTCCGCAGGCGGCGCTGCATGGCGCCTCGCATTACGATCTTCCGCCGGTGCTGCGCTGGCTTACCGGCAATATCGGCATCCACCACGTGCATCACCTGTCCAGCCGGATTCCTTACTACCGCCTGCCGGAAGTGCTGCGCGATCATCCGCAACTCGCCGGCATCGGCCGTATCACGCTTTGGGACAGCCTCAAATGCGTACGGCTCGTACTTTGGGACGACCGGCGCCGGCGGCTGGTTTCATTCCGCGACGCCGCTGGATCGCTACGCCGCTCCCTTACATAAGATCGACGAAAGACGAAGACATGATTGAATTGACGCCAACCCAGATCCGGGGCCTCAAGCTCGCCAAGGACGGTGATGTCTATCCTCAGGACGGAAAGAGGTGGACGCACCTCAATGCCCAGGTCACCTATGCAAGGAACGACCGGTTCAAAGAGCGCCCGCAGAAGATCAAGTTCCTGAGTACAGCAACCCTCAACGAGCTGCGCGAGCATGGTCTGGTGAAAGCGCTTGATACGAATGTCATACCCGAGGAATCGGCCCACGGTATCACCATGGCCGGCAAAATGCTGCTTTTGAAGATCAAGTAGTATATTGCCGCGCGGCCTCAAACGGGGGGCTCAGGTCTCTGCCGATTTTGCCCGGCGGGATGAGGAAATGCGCATGCGATTTTGCACCCGCATCTCGTTCTTCCGCAGAATGGCGAAGCACGCGTCCTGTAAAATTTCGATCGCTACTGCCGCTCCGGCCCGGCGACTGACGCCACGGGCAGCGTTGACGACGGTCCGGCCTTACGGAAGAGCTTGCAAGGCCGGTCATCATCAATTTCATAAATAGAACCATTCGCACTATGAAATTCACCGGTGCCAACTTCTATGTATATTCGCGACCCTTGAAAGCTTGCTGTCAGCAGCCCTAAGCACGCCATCAAGGAGGAGAGCAGTTCGTGGAAGCACTTGATCAATTTTTCAACTGGCTCAACAGCATTGTTTGGGGCGTGCCTATGATCGTTCTGATCATCGGCACCGGTCTGTACCTACAGATTCGCCTGGCCTTCATGCCAATCCGCAAAGTGACCTACGGCTTCCGCATGATCCTGAAAAGCCGCACGCCCGGCAGGGCTGCGGAGGGCGAGATTACGCCCTACGCGGCGCTGATGACGGCACTGTCCGCCACTATCGGCACCGGCAATATCGCCGGTGTCGCTACCGCGATCGCGGTCGGCGGGCCGGGAGCGCTTTTCTGGATGTGGGTCACTGCTTTCGTCGGCATGGCAACAAAATATGCCGAAGTTGTCGTTGCAGTGAAATACCGCGAAATCGACGACAAAGGCGAACATGCCGGAGGACCGATGTTTGCGATCAAGAACGGCCTCGGCAAGCATTGGCAGTGGCTGGGGACCGCCTTCGCCATCTTTGGCGGACTGGCGGGTTTCGGGATCGGCAACATGGTGCAGGCTAATGGTATCGCCAGTGCCGTCCAGAATGCCTTCGGCATCGAGACCTGGATCAGCGGGATCGTCATTGCTGTTTTGACGGGTGCGGTGATTCTGGGCGGCATCCAGAGAATCGGCGCGGTTGCCGAGAAAGTCGTGCCGTTCATGGCGCTCTTCTATCTTGTCTGCGTCGCTGCTGTCCTGATTGTCTTTGCCGGCAACATCCCGCATGCCGTCGCCACCATCTTCACCCAGGCGCTTAGCCCTACGGCTGCCACCGGCGGATTTCTCGGCTCCACTGTGCTGATGGCGATACGGATGGGTGTGGCCCGCGGAATCTTTTCGAACGAGGCAGGCCTCGGCACTGCCGGCATCGCGCAGGCCGCCGGCTCGACGGCCGATCCTGTTTTCTCCGGCGTCGTCGGCATGATGGGGACGTTCATCGACACGGTCATCGTCTGCACCCTGACGGGCCTTGCGATCATGGTGTCAGGCGTCTGGACGTCCGGCGAAACCGGCGCGGTGCTGAGCTCCGCGGCATTTGAGGCGGCGCTGCCCGGCTACGGGAATTACCTCGTAACGATCTCGCTGGCACTCTTCGCCTTCACAACGATTCTCGGTTGGGCCTACTATGCGGAGAAGTGCTGGGAATTCCTGATCGGAACCGTAAGCGCGATACCGTTCCGCATCCTGTGGACCGTCGCAGCGTTCTTCGGAGCCACGCTCAGCCTCGACTTTGCCTGGCTTGTGGCCGACACATTGAACGCACTGATGGCCATTCCCAACCTGATCTCATTGCTGCTTCTGTCCCCCATAATCACAAAACTGACGCGCGAACACTTCGCCGAGGAACGGACCGCTTCGGGAATGGCCTCGCACCGCCGGTGACGAAAAAGGTTTCAGCGGGACGCAACGCCTGCGTCCCGCATTCACAACCTTAAATCCGCTGCACGGCGCGCGTCAGGGCATCATGCTGCGATAGCGCTCACGCTCCCGCTCGACCTGATCTACCGTGTACGGGTCGGAATTTTCGTCAAACCGCGACCATCCTTCCTGTGCATAGAGGCTCCTGCGAGCGGTAGGATCCACGATTCTCCGCTGCCTCAGAATCGCTTCTGCCTGAGGTGCGAGATCGTCCTCTACCCTTGCCGTCACCAAAGTGCCCCCGCGGCGAACGCCTTCGGCGTAAACATGGGCGTCGTCTTCATCCACGCCGGAATCCGTCAGTGCGCCGATCAGGCCTCCGGCCGCGCCTCCCGCGACTGCGCCGGCCGCCGCACCGGCCGCGGTGGAGGCGAGCCAGCCCGCAGCAACGACGGGGCCAACGCCGGGAATTGCCATGAGCCCGAGCCCCGTCAGGAGACCGACCACGCCGCCTCCGGCAGCACCAAGGCCAGCTCCCGCCCCGGCGCCTTCGGCCGCGTTGGAGCTGTCGGTAGCGTATCGGTCGCCCGTGTTGTTCGCGACAATGCTGATATCGTCCGAAGGCACGCCTGCCGTTTCCAGGTCGGTTACAGCTTCGCGAGCGTCTTCATAATCGTCAAAGAGCCCAGTTACGGTTCTCATATTTTTCTCCCTTTCCGTTCGGAGGTATCCTGGTAGCGTGGGTCACGATCTTTTCAGGTCGCATCGACCAAAAACGAACGATCGTGTCCAATAGGTTGAGACGCTGGGTTGCGGGCGAAAAATCGCGCACACTTTTCTCATCCCCTCTACTGCGCCGTTACGTTGCCCTGGTAATCGAGAGCGACCGACACGGATTTGCCGTCTTTCATCGCAGTTGCCTGCCACACGCCCTGGTCATCCAGTTTCAATCCGTTGACGTCGGTGTATCCTGCCTCTTCAATCCGATCCTTGGCCTGCGCTTCAGTGAAGCTGTTCGCGCCTTCGACGGGGGCCGTCGGATTCTGCGAGTCGGGCGTTGCCACCGCGGGCGTGTCTCCTTCCGATGAAGGTGCCGTTTGCGCGAGCGATGACGTGGCCACGGCGCCCATCAGTGCTGCCGCGACAATGATCATATTTTTCATGTGGTTACCTCTTCAGAAGACCGCGAGTTTTTTCCCCTTCCAGAAACACGCCGGACGGAAAATGGTTCCGCCCGCACCATCTCTCGCTCGCGGAACTTGATCGGCGACGGCTTTCGCGAGAAGGAACGTCATCGGAGTGCTGTGCGTTTGCACGGAGCAGGTGCTGGGCGGCGTCAATCACTGCCCTATTTTCTTGAGCAAGCTCCTAAAGTGCGAAGCTGGTGATGACCTCCTGCCTGCTGGTGGCAGTCAGCGCGGTCGTTTGAGTAATGGTGGAGGGTACGGTGCTGAAGTTCTCGCGTGCCAATGCTCCAGATCGTGCCGCAGCCGCCAGCGGAATGCAGCAGATCGCGCTTGCGCGCGGCACGGCAGCGGCAGCACAGCGGTCACGTCTGCCAACCTTCGTCGCAACCGCAGCCACGGTTGCAGTGCTCTATTTCGCCCGTGATGTGTTTCTGCCTCTGGCGATCGCCATTTTGCTCACCTTCGCTCTCGCGCCGCTGGTTTCGAAACTGCGCAGGGTCGGTTGTCCCCGCTCAGTGGCGGTTGTCGGCACGGTAACAATCGCCTTTCTGTTCCTGTTCGCATTCAGTGGCGTTGTCGCAATGCAAGTCAGCGAGGTCGCGCAAAATCTGCCGACCTATCAATACAACATTGTCGAGAAGGTCAGGAGTTTGAAGGAGACAGGGTCGGAGAGCCAGATCCTCGACCGCCTTGGTCGCGTGATGGAGAGGATCAACATAGAAATCAGCCGGCCCGAACCCGAGCTTCGCGCCTCACCCGAAGCCGAACCTGAGAGAAAGCCCGTTCTTGTGGAGATTTTTTCTCCACAGCGACCCGTCGAGACATTGAAGAATATCATTAACCCGCTGCTTGGCCCCTTGGCAACGACTGGCCTGGTCCTCGTCGTGGTTATCTTCATGCTCTTCGAGAGGGAGGACTTGCGGGACCGTTTCATTCGGTTGGTCGGCTACGGCGATCTGCATCGAACGACCGAGGCACTTCAGGACGCGGGTGCCCGGGTTGGCCGCTATCTGCTCATGCAACTGGTCGTGAACATCACCTACGGCATTCCGCTGGCGATAGGCCTCTCGCTGCTAGGCATTCCCAATGCCGTTCTCTGGGGGATGCTGGCCATCCTACTGCGCTTCGTCCCCTATATCGGACCGGTGATCGCCGCGGCGCTGCCATTGTTCCTCGCTTTTGCCGCGGCACCGGGATGGAGCTTGCTCATTTGGACGGCTGCCCTTTTCATCGTTCTCGAACTTCTCAGCAATAATGTGGTCGAGCCTTGGCTGTATGGTTCACGCACCGGTCTGTCTCCGCTTGCGATCATCGTCTCGGCGATCTTCTGGGCATGGCTCTGGGGGCCGGTGGGATTGGTGCTGTCGACACCTCTGACCGTGTGCCTCGTAGTCCTCGGACGGCACGTCCCACAGTTCGAGTTCCTGGAGATTCTGCTGGGCAACGAGCCCGTTCTCGATCCGAAGGAGCGCCTCTACCAGCGCCTGCTCGCCGGTGATCCGGATGAGGCGACGGACAACGCCGAAGATATGCTTGAGGAGAAATATCTCGTCGAGTTCTACGACACCGTTGCGATCCCCGCATTGCTCCTGGCCGAGCGGGACCGCGCACGGGGCGCCTTGACGAGCGCCCAGGCAGCTCAGATTGCCCAGAGTGCGAACACACTTATTGCCAATCTCGAGGAGATTGCCGGCGAAGAGGAGGGGGAGGAGGAAACGAGCACGGAAGATCAGGAAAGTGACGGGGACGGGGACATGGATGAATATGATCTTCCCACGGGAGACGGGAAATCTGTCCTTTGCGTCGGGGGGCGTGGTGACCTCGACGATGTTGCCGCTTCAATGCTCGCCCAGACCCTTTGGATCCAGGGCGCGGATGCTGCGCAGGCCGGCCACGAAGTTCTCAAGGCGGGCAATATAAAAGGTCTGAAGCTTGAAGGGCGCAACGCAGTCGTCCTAAGCGTTCTCGATCAGGATTTTATGCGGCATGCCAAATTTACCGTGCGCCGGCTGAAACGTATGGCGCCTGCGGCGCGTATCGGGATCGTCCTGTGGCAGGAGAACGGCCGGCCAGGAGCAACCGAGCGAGACCAACTTATTGAATCGATGCAGGCGGATTTCGTCGTATTCGGGATGGGGGACGCCGTCCGCGAGGCGCTCTCCGACGCCGCTCCTCGTCCGTTGAAACTCGCCCATCCAAAGATCGCACCTGGATACGCCATGCGGCGAAGCAAGCGCGTCGAGAGATCATAATCGGTTCTAAAGAATTGAGACGCGGGGGCGCCGGCGGAAAGCCGGACACAGCTTTCCTCATTTCGCGCTAGAGATGGTAGACAAAGTGGATGAGAGGGGTACGGAGCTTACGGCGTTTTAAGACGTTCAGCTCAATGTGAGCCGGCCTACCAGGAGGAGCGGATGAGTTTTGTGTCTGGCAGAGTCGCGGTTTTCAGGTGGCTAATGCCCCTGGCCATCGCAATGGCCTTAATCGGGGGCATATACCTTGCCGTCCGCTGGTCAGCTCACCAATCCGATGCTGTAGCAATAGAACGGCAGCAACAACTCGTCGAGCTCGTCATCTCCAAGATGCAAGGCAGTATCGCCCACGATCAGGAGAGTGTCACAGTCTGGGATGACGCAGTCAGAAAAGTGTCTCTGGAATGGGATGCGGGGTGGGTCGATTCCAACCTGGGCAGCTGGATGCACAGCTATTTCCGACATGACGGCGCCTTCGTGATCAGCCCGGACCGCAAGCCGGTCTTCGCCTATCTCGACGGACGAACCGACGACGGGGGGATTTTCAGGAACATAGCGCCTGCGGCAATGCCGCTTGTCGCCAAGCTGCAGGAAAGGCTCGCAGCCGGCGACGAGGCAGGCACCAGTGATCAGGTGCTGTCGATCGGCGAGAGCGATCTGGTCCGGATCGAAGGCCGCCCGGCAATAGTCAGCGCTAAACCGATCGTGTCGGACACCGGTGACATCGTTCAGGAGCCCGGTCGGGAGTTTCTGCACTTGGCGATCCGTTTCCTCGACGACGATTTTCTCACCGGTCTTGGTGCGGATTACGGCTTCGAAGATCTGCGCTTTTCCGTTTCGCCGGATCTCGGTCGGAACCGGTCCTATGCGCCGATCGTACGGTCCTCCGGAGAACCAATCGGATATTTTTCCTGGCTGCCATTTAGACCCGGTGCCGCCGTGATGAAGGCCACTGCGCCGGTGCTTCTGATATCCGGCCTTCTGCTTTTCACGCTTACGAGCGGACTGAGCGTCGTCTTGCGGAGGCGGTCGAGACGCCTTCAGGAAAGTCAAGCGGAGCTCAATCACCTGGCGCGACACGATCCCTTGACCGGGCTCGCAAACCGTGCCTCTTTCAATCAGTCGCTTGCCCAAGCCGTCGCCAGCTCGGCGGCCGATCAAGCCAACGCTCTTTTGTACCTCGACCTCGATCGCTTCAAACAAGTGAACGATACGCTCGGCCATCCCGTTGGCGATCGTCTGATGGTCGCGGTGGCAAAGCGGCTTATGGAAACAGCGTCTGCTGGCGTCATTTCCAGAATTGGTGGCGATGAGTTTACCATCGTCGTCGAGCGCACCCGCCAGGAAGAGGTGGAAAAACTCTGTGACTCGCTGATTGCTGCGATCCGCCAGCCTTTCGAGATCGACGGCCAACCCATTCTTATCGGGCTTTCGATTGGTGTGGCGGTCGCAACCGGGAATGACGCCGATCCCGTCGAGATCACCCGGAAGGCCGATATCGCGCTATACCACGCCAAATCGGCCGGCCGGAACCGCTACGCCGTCTTTGGCCCTCATATGGACGAACTGATCAGGACGAAGCGGGATCTCGAGCAGGATCTGCGGGCGGCGCTTCACGCGGGCAATCAGCTCGAAGTCTTCTACCAGCCCGTATATTCAGCACAGTCGCGCGAAATAAGCTCGCTTGAGGCTCTTGTTCGCTGGCGGCATCCGAGCAAGGGCGCCATAGCACCGGATGTCTTCGTTCCGCTGGCGGAGACCGCAGGCCTTATCGATCGGCTCGGCGCTTTCGTGCTGAAGGAAGCCTGTTCTACTGCGCGCGAGTTCCCGAGCCTCGACATTGCAGTGAACGTCTCCGCGATAGAGCTGGGACAACGGCATTATGCGGCTCAGGTATTCTCATTGCTGCGGCAGTTCAGCGTCGAGCCCTGGAGATTGGAGCTCGAGATCACCGAAACGGCTCTGCTGGACGAGGCTGGCGTCTGCGAAAAAAACATCACGGCGTTGCGCGACTTCGGCGTCAAGTTCGCACTGGACGATTTCGGAACCGGCTTCTCTTCATTCGGCCGTTTGCAGCGGCTGGAGGTCGATCGGATCAAGATCGACCGGTCTTTCGTTCATGCCTTCGACCGGCCAGGTGGTGGCGTCGCGGTCGTCCAGTCCATCGTAGGCGTAGCACATGCCAAAGGCCTGCGCATCACGGCAGAAGGGGTGGAAACGGAAGAGCAGAGCGAGATACTCCGAAACCTCGGCTGTGACGAACTGCAGGGTTTCCACCTCTCCAAGCCGGTGCCAAAGAGTTCCCTCCGCCAGCTTCTTGGCGCAGAAACGGCTAAAAGGACCTCTTCCTAAGCCAATCTGGAAATCGAGCACGTTCAGCTGCCCGCAAAGGAAGAGTGCGATCGGGATCTGCAGGGAAATGGAAACGTCACTTTATCTGCCCGTCAAAGGCTTTCTCGAAAAGGCCGGCTACCTCGTCAAAGGCGAAGTTGGAGGTTGCGACCTTGTCGGCCTCAGTGATGAGGATCCGCCTGTTGTCGTGATCTGCGAACTGAAATTGAGCTTCAACCTGGAGCTCATCCTCCAGGCTATCGACCGGGCCACGATTTCGGACGAGGTCTGGATCGCCGCCAGAATGTCGGTCAAGGGCAAAGGACGGGAAAGCGACAAACGCTACCGAGATCTGTGTCGCAGGCTCGGCATCGGCATGCTTGGCATTTCCGATACAGGCGAGGTCAGCGTCATCGTCGGTTCCGTGTCGCCAATGCCGCGGAACAATCCGAAACGGCGCTCGAGGCTCATGCGTGAACACCAGAAACGCCGCGGCGATCCGGCGCTCGGCGGCAGCACGCGCGCGCCCGTCATGACGGCATACCGCCAGCAGGCGCTCGCCTGTGCGGCAGCTCTCGAGGCGGGCCCGCTGCGTGTGCGCGACCTCAGAATGGGGATGCCGGAGGCCGGTAAGATATTGCTGTCGAATGTATATGGCTGGTTCGAGCGGCTCGATCGAGGCGTGTACGGCTTGACGGATGCAGGCCGGGAAGCGCTGCGGCGTTGGCCGCAGGAACACATGCAGGCGGCTGAGTAAAGCGTCGGTCGATATTTGTGAGGTTGGCGCCTTAGAAAAAATCGGTGGTCCGGTGTCGGGTTGTCGGATACCCGTTCGTCCTTGGCGCATGGATCGGCAATTCATCGGAGCCGTCCGCCGTTCTTAGTCGTCCGTGAACTATCCGTACTCTGTTGACAACACTATGTAATCTGCGCTTTCCGGCGGCGCAGTGTTGCAAGAAAAGCTCTGGTTAAGAACGGTTTTCCTGCAATTTGATTTTGCGGTT
>WFLX010006821.1_pt1 | contig 55710 bp, 46 predicted proteins | sample 4967041 | NCBI WGS metagenome assembly WFLX01 (sample SAMN12857096, study PRJNA449069) | gut metagenome | isolation source: stool from male and female vole | host: Microtus ochrogaster | place: USA:Florida | collected 2017
TTTAATTCAGTTAAATGTGCCTGAAGGGAGAAACATCCTCACCCAACTTGAAATTTACAGGAAAGAAGGATATTCAAGGCTGGAGAAAGACGGACGTTTTGAAGACATCTCCGAGGTGGTTGAGAAAATTGGCAGTGGTTCTCTTTCAGAAGAACAAGCTTTGACATATAGACTATTGATCGACCGTCTCTCAGTAAATGGCGAAAAGGATGAGATAGCCCGACTTACCGATTCTTTGGAGACTGCATATTTCGAAGGCAGAGACAAGTGTATAGTAAAGATTTGGGGTGAGGATGGTGTCAATGAACGCGAGTTTTCCCGACAGTTTTCTGCCGATGGCATTGAGTTTCGCGAACCCACCGACCTTATGTTTAACTTCAACAATCCCTATGGCGCATGCCCTACTTGCGAAGGATTTGGAAAAGTTTTGGGTGTAAGTGAAGACCTTGTGATTCCTGATAAGACCTTATCTGTATATCAAGACGCTGTAATGTGTTTTCGAGGTGAGAAGATGAGCGAATGGAAAAATTGGCTTATCAAGCTTGCTCCATCCTTAGGATTTCCCATCCATAAGCCGTATATGGAACTATCCCAAGAAGAAAAGGATATTCTTTGGCATGGTAAAGGGAAGTGGGAAGGAATTGACGGTTTCTTTAAATGGGTAGATGAAAACCAATATAAGATCCAATACNGAGTGATGAAAGCNAGGTANAGGGGNCGCACNANATGCCCTACNTGNCANGGCACACGCCTACGAAAAGATGCAGAGTATGTTAAGGTGGGTGGCAAAAGCATCACAGAACTTGTAAGGATGCCTATATCAGAACTCCAAAAATTCTTTGATTCTCTTCAACTTAACGAAGAAGATACAGCTATAGCAAATCGCTTGCTTATTGAGATTAGAAGTAGACTCGATTTCCTAAATAAAGTCGGGCTTGGCTATTTGACTCTCGACCGTCTTTCCTCTTCTCTTTCCGGAGGAGAAAGCCAACGCATTAATCTTGCCACTTCTCTTGGAAGTTCACTTGTTGGATCTCTCTATATTCTTGATGAACCTTCTATTGGACTTCATTCAAGAGACACTGAGAAACTGATTGGCGTATTGCGCAATCTTCAGAAGATTGGAAATACAGTGGTAGTGGTAGAGCATGATGAGGATATTATGCTTGCTGCTGATGAAATAGTGGATATTGGGCGCGATGCAGGAAGCCACGGAGGAAGTATCATCTATCAAGGAAATCTGCAAGAGACTCTTGAAAAAGTATATGAAGGGGAATCATATACTTTAGATTACCTTTCCGGCAAGCGGTCAATTCCGGTGCCTTCACTGCGTAGACCTTGGAAAAAATTTGTGGAAGTAATTGGAGCAAGAGAAAACAATCTAAAGGGTATAGATGTGAAGTTTCCTCTCGGTGTTATGTCAGTAGTGACCGGTGTGAGTGGGAGCGGAAAGTCTACTCTTGTAAGGGAAATTCTCTACAAGGCGATTGTTCGTCTGCTTGGCGACCCATGCGACGCTCCCGGCGCACACAAGAAAATCGGGGGAGACGTGAATGCAATCGGTGCGATAGAGTTTGTAGATCAAAATCCAATAGGTACTTCCTCACGATCTAACCCCACGACCTATCTGAAAGCTTTTGATGAGATTCGAAAGCTCTTTGCAGAGCAACCACTTGCCAAGCAGTTGGGATTCACACCTGGATTCTTCTCTTTCAATGCTGAAGGGGGAAGATGCGAGGAGTGCAAAGGTGAGGGCACCATCACTATTCCTATGCAGTTTATGGCAGACATTACTGTGGAATGTGAGGAATGTCACGGCAAGCGATTCAAACAGGATGTTCTTGATGTGCTATATCGAGGTAAGAATATCTTCGATTTCCTTGAGATGACAGTGGATGAGTGTATTGCTTTCCTTCAAGAAGACAACAAAGACTCCACTGTGAAGAAGATCATCAAAAAACTCCTTCCTCTTCAGGAAGTAGGACTTGGATATGTCAAGCTTGGGCAAAGCAGTTCATCCTTATCGGGGGGCGAGAGTCAACGTGTGAAGTTGGCATATTTCATATCTCAGGAAAAGCAACCTCGCACCATGTTTATCTTTGATGAACCCACAACCGGTCTTCACTTCCATGATATTTCTACGCTTCTGAAATCACTCAATCGTCTTGTAGATGCCGGGCATACAGTGGTGATTATAGAGCATAATATGGATGTCATCAAGAGTGCGGATTGGGTTATTGACATAGGGCCTGAAGGTGGCGACGCCGGAGGAAATCTTGTCATTGCCGGCACTCCTGAGGAAGTGGCAGCTTGCCCTGAATCATATACAGGTAAGTATCTTAAAGCAAAACTTGAAGCAAAATGAGAAAGAGTCGTGTTTGTGTATTCTTGCTTGCCATGACCATGTTGGCAAGTTGTTCTTCAGAAAAGCAGAAGAAAGATCGTAGGGATGCCGACGATATGTTTGGCAAGATTAGTGCTCTTATATCTGATTATACTTTGAAAGTTTCAGAAGCAAAAGACAGCGCATCTTGGGCGGAGGCTTGCTCTGAATTTGAAGAAAAACTTGACAAGGTCAATTTTTCCTATCCTCCAGACACTGACATACTGCTGACAGAAGGACAAAATGACACAATCCAGTCATTGCTTCAGGAATATGTCAATGCAAGAGATATCCGCATCCGGGATATTTTACATCCGAAAATTGAGAATGACACGATTTCTGACAGCCTTGGCGTAGATGTCAATGTTCCTGAGACCTCTCCTCAGCCAAAAGTCAGCCAAGCAGGTGCATCTCACAATCACGACAATTGAATTCGAGAGAGAAAGTCTCTTTCCCTGTTGAAAGTCTAAGGGGTTCGGAATATTTTCCGAGTCCCTTTTCTCTTTTGCACATCCCAAATTCTCTCAATATGCAATGGCGGGTTGTCATGAGGCGTTTACCGATTCTTTTTGACTCAGGCAGAGATTCCATAGCACTCTCTATTTTCTTGACTCCATGATCACGATAGAATTTTTCAGCAAGACTATTGGCAACATTGTCACGATAATCAAGACTATCGGTCATGTATCTCGCTTGCGGATTTTCTTTCCTTCTATATGAATAGGGATATGTGGATAAGTTTGCTTGGTCAAGGGCTGTTATCACTTTTCTTCTCAATTCGGTAAGTTGTCCGGCAGGAATGAAGACAGTGGGGTCAAGTTTAGATTCGAAGCTGATCAATCTATATGGCGTATTGCCAAGTTTTGAGAAAATGGGAGAGTAGTCCATTCTCTTTTTTGCTAAGTCTCGGGAACAGTCTAATGGAATACGTATTTCGCAACCTCTCTCATCACTGGCTGTGATCCCTGTATCATCAATAGTAAAGGAGACTCCGATTTTTCTTGCTGCTGTCTCGCGTTGCAATTCTTTGTCCCAAACACGGTCGAAAGTGCGATGTATTTCTGCTCCTTTGGGTATGGTGACAGGTTTTGAGGTCAGTATGCGGTTACCTTGCACTCCATTCACCATTGCCCCTGTATAATTTCCGTCAGCATCAAAGAAACTTATTCCATCTCCATTGTTTAGTTTTGAGATGTTGCTTATAATCTCTCCTAAAGATTTTGGAGTGTAGGGAGAGATTATGCTTTTCGGACGTCTTGAATCAATGAAATAATGTGTAAATCCTCGGTTGAACGACTTAGAAAGTTCAGGGGTGAAAGATATTTCAGAAACTCCGAAACTGCTGCGTTTATATTTGTCAGGATGAATTGCAATAATGTTATCAATTGCTTTCCGGTAGGATGCCACAGTATTTTTCACATATGCTGCCTCCTTGAGTCGCCCCTCAATTTTAAAACTTGATACTCCGGCTTCGATCATCTTCGGCAATATGTCTATGGTGTTCAAATCCCGAAGCGACAGCAAATGCTTGTCTTTGGCTATTACTTTTCCTGTGGAATCTGTAAGAGTATAAGGCAGTCGGCAAAGTTGGGCACATTCTCCTCTATTGGCACTTCTTCCGCATGTTGCAAAACTGGCATGGCATCGTCCGGAATAGCTTACGCATAGTGCCCCATGGATAAATGATTCCAAGGGAATTATGACGCACTCTGCCATCTTCCGTATCTCTTCGAGTGTCAGTTCTCGGGGGAGGACAAGTTGGCTAAANCCTACATCTTGAAGAAACTTTGCTTTTTCGGGTGTACGGATATCACACTGCGTGCTGGCATGAAGTTCNATAGGAGGAATGTTCATGCGAAGAATACCCATGTCTTGTACTATAATCGCATCCACGCCTGCATGGTATAGATCATTTATCAGGCGTTCAGCAATTTTAAGTTCTTTCTCATAAACTATAGTATTGACCGTCACATAAACTTTTGCTCTGAAAATATGGGCAAAATCCACTGTCCGCTTGATATCGTCGATAGAGTTTGCGGCATTGCGACGAGCACCATGACTCGAGGCCCCCATATAGACAGCATCAGCGCCATGCAAGATAGCCTGCATGGCGATGTCAGCATTCCCAGCCGGAGCAAGAAGTTCCAGTTTTCTCATCTTATCGAGGGATTATTTCTTCATCATTCGGTCGAGGATACGCTTGTCTTCACGTTCCTTGATGGCCTGNCGCTTATCATATTGCTTCTTGCCTCGCGCAACTCCAACCACAAGTTTTGCATACCCNCGATCGTTTATGAAAATTCTTAAAGGTATAAGTGTATAACCTGGATCCGCAATTGCCTTTTCTATCTTTGCTATCTCCTTTTTTGAGAGAAGGAGTTTACGGTCACGACGTGCAATATGGTTATTATATGATCCATAAAAATACTCTGAGATATTCATACCTTTCACCCAAACTTCACCTCCGTCAATAATGCAATATGAGTCTGTAAGAGAGGCCTTACCGCTCCTTATTGACTTGATTTCAGTGCCTGTAAGCACCATCCCTGCCGTGTAAGTATCTCCGATTTCATAATCAAACGAAGCACGTCGGTTCTTTATATTTATATTTTTTGCATCCATTATTAGAAAATTAATTCAGAAAGCCACATGAAAAAATATGGCATCACTATTACTGTTACAACAATCGTCACCATGCAGCGGTTGTGATATTGCTCGGGCAATCTGAGAAATCTCACCCCTTTAGTGATGATGAATGCTGTCCATATGGGCAAGAATACTGTCAGAGGTTCTAATATTGGCAAAACTTCCGCTGGGATCCAGAAAAGAGCAAGGCTTGCCAAGGCATATTGCACTATCAGTTTGAAATAAGCAGATTCAGTTTTTGTTTTGGCAGCATACGGGAAGAGCCAACGGCAAACCACTTGCACTGCAAAATAACTGAAGAAAAATGATGCGAAGATTGAAACTGCGCTTATAAGGGTAGTGGAAAGATTGAATTCCGGAAGATAAAACCAATCNGAAAAACGGCAAACGGAGGCCAGAGCCACGATAGGGTAGAAGCATCCTGCGGCAGTCTGCTCGGGTGTAAGACGAGAGCGCCGCAAGTCTTTCCACCCTGCAGTGCCCGTCATTANAATATTAAGCAGCAACAAAAAAGCGTTACGCCCCNTNTTCTGCTTTTTCTCGGATGCAACCTCATTAGATGTCTCTTCCGAATTTATATTTAAATCATCTGATTCTAAATTGCTCATTGCTTATAAAGATATCCTCAACTTCCATCATAGAAAGTTAAATCGTTACAAACTGCAAAATTAATGATTTGTTCATAAATATCAAAAGATTTTCCCCAATTTATTACACTTCGTTTTATAATCTTCACTAATTATTGCTCCTCNTTTTTGGAATCAACATATTATGTTTTCTCTTACGCCTTAAAGAACTTCTGAAATAATTTCACCATCTTCAGTAATACCTTCAATGATTATCTGATAATCCGGGGAGATCTTTGATTTCAAATTGATTGAATGACCATTCCCATCAAATCTGACCCTTGGCAGCCAAAGAAGTGTAGGATGTGTCGCGAGATCATATTCATCAGAATCCGAAGAAAGAAGAGGACTCGCATATTCCTTATATCTCTGGTATCCAAGCGGAAGATAATCTTTCAGTTCAAACTGTTTTTCTTTTTGATTCTTATCACCTGTTTTGGTAATAATCCAAAGCATTCCTCCTAACCCATAAGATTTGACAAAGTCAAGACTTTCAATACTGCTAAATGGAATATATAGTTCCAGTTCATCCAAAGTCGGAGTGAAATTTCTGCCTGTAAGGCTGTTTACACTGTTTTTGTTGGGATATGCACCGCTCAATAGCATTCGTGTATTGTAGGGATTGACGTTCGCAATACTGTTATCCGCAAAGCGAGAAGTCGCGTATGTGCCAGGTATAGCTTCATTAAGAATACCTGATCCGCTCCCACTGCTTTCCACAGGCATATCCAACGGTGTCCCATCTATGAAGAAGACTACTTTTTCGTTTCTATACATCAGATGGCCGTTTCTGACACTCATGCCTGGAATTCCCCTTAAAGCCTGTTCCAAAGACGTTATTCCTTTTTTACTAAAGTCTTCGGCATTCCTTGTATAGGATGATATGGTATGGAAGACGTTAATATCGGGATTGTTGTTGAATGCCTGCACCTTGATCTCATCGAGCATAATCCAGCGGATATTTTTGAAATACTCTGCCGGGTCTAATTCCATCGCGATAGTTGGCTTTTCGTTCAACCAGTCTATAGAAGGATATTCTTCTTCATCTATGTCATAGTTGCTCTCGTTGTTTCCTTTTAAGTTCATGGCTCTAATGATGAACGACGTACCCTCTGGGAGATCAAAACCGTTAAGACGGAAATTTCCCTGTGCATCGGTCTCGGCAAAGGTGCCGAAGTTGCTTTTTGGGGCTATGGCATATATGAGCACATCTTTCANNGGTTTTCCCTTCCANCTCGAGCGCACTTGTCCGGATATCTCCTGTCCAATTTCNAGAGGNATNNGAGGCTCTTCATATTTTCCTTTGATTGCCTCCGGAATATTGTANCGACTCCAGCCATTTACCATCATCACTAAATCAAGATTTTGCTCTGCATCAGGATCGTCTGAAAAATAATAAGCAGGATTTTCTATACGGCCTCGCAACTCGCTTTCCAGAAGAAGCCTTGTGCGTATGTCCCTGTCGACTTTTTCTTTCAATATCTTTCCATTTAGAATTCTTACAGAACAGTCTGCCGACGATATAGCAGGGGCTTTCAATGATATTGACATCGAATCCAGAGAAACTTTTGATATTTTTGGTGCTTCACTGTCTGCTCCAACAAAGAATAGACGTTCGCTCATCACTACGCTGTCTGATCGCGACACCAATAAGGCTTGATAAAGTCCCGTAGGCAATTCGCTTCTATTGATGTATAGGGGGGCATCGGCAGATATGGGCGAGGCAAGGATACCACCGCCTCTCAATGCCAAAACCAACTCAAGATCAAGACCCTCTCCTCCGGCTACGCTGAAATATGATTTGTCATCGGCCACATCATATCGCAATGAAGCTGCTTCTGATCTCGGAGAGCCTATCTCGACGGATCTCGCCTCACCATCTCGCCCTAAATATTTTGCATAGTAGCGGTTTCCTTCTTCGGGAGTAAACTCAACACAACCCATACCGTTGTGGACAGTACTGAACTCTGCAATTACATTATCAGCATCGTCACAGACAATACCGGATGCAGAGACCCCATTACCCACTTCGTCAATCGCTTTGAAAGCCACTCTACACTCCTTTCCTCCAATAAGCCATCCACCCTCCGGATAGAATANAATATCGATCTTTTCTATTGGATATTCNACNGGCACATATCGGTAATAGTCTCCAAATCTCACAAGAACTATATCCTCCCCCTTGNCGCGATTGAACTTTCGGCTGAATCCTTTTCTTGCATCAGGCATTTCTTTATATTTTCCATCCTTCATGGTCCACGACATGACATTATAATTCATTTTTTCACCATTGATAGACTTGATCCTGAAAGATCCTTTGACTTCTCCGGAAGCAGTCGGTGTAAATTCCGATTCTATTACATATTTTGAACTGTATTGCGAAAGAAGCCTTAAAGGCTTACGAAAAAAATAGTCTTTTCCTTCATTTTCGGAATACATGGTATATGCTGCTAATGTATAGTCCCCTTCGTATATATCCTCGTCGATTGGAATATAACCGGAGTAGACTCCATCTTTTTCGATTATCTTGATTCTATCCGATACTTCTCCAAAAGGATTAAGCAATTCAAGATACACATATTTGCTTTTATTGACTTGCTTATGATTAGCGGCATCCACAACGAATATCCTACACCAGACAGTGTCGCCACTTGAATAGACGTTTCGGTCAGTGACGACATGAAGTTTTTCCTGCGGATATATACATTGCTGAATATTTATTCGGTCAAGAGCCGTTTCCCTAACTTCCGATTTGGCACAGATAACATTAGGAAGCACGCAAGCGCACCCCAGAATTGCAGAATATACAAATCCACGAAGAAAGTAATTCAATTTTATCATAAATCGTCAAATTAAGTGGCATATTGCAAATTTATACAAAATCTTCGATAATACCAAATTTTCACCTCATAAAATGATAAACAACAGGAAAATTGTTACAAATAATAAAATCGCATCTGCGATGGCAGATGCGATTTATTTTGCTTGGCGTTTTGATTTCTTTAGAAGTGGGAGGTGCCGTCGAAGCAGTGGGTGCATACCTGGTCTTTGGGGAGGCCTATAGCTTCGATGAGGTTTTCGAGGGTGTTGAATTTGAGGGAGGTGAGGCCGTAGCGTTCTCTCATTTTTTCTACCATCTTACAGTAGCGGCAACTTCCGGTCTTGGCATATTCATCCAAGTGTGCGTTGGGGTCTCCTTCCAGTTCTTCGATGATGCGGCGTGTGAGCAATTCCATCTCCGATTTTGAGGATGTGAAGTTGAGATAGCGGCATCCATAGATGAGTGGAGGACATGCAATACGCATNTGCACCTCTTTAGCACCACAATCAAACAGCACCTTNACNTTGTCGTTGAGCTGAGTGCCNCNNACGATTGAGTCATCGCAGAAAAGTGCCTTCTTCCCTTTGAGCATAGCCTCATTAGGCACGAGTTTCATCTTTGCAATGAAGGAACGCATCGATTGGTCGGCAGGTGTGAAACTGCGTGGCCAAGTAGGTGTATACTTTGATATGCAACGCTGATAAGGTGTGCCATGGCCGGCAGCATATCCGAGTGCCATGCCAACTCCGGAATCAGGAATACCGGCTACACAGTCTATCTCAGTCTCCTTGTCTTGCTGTCCGAGGGCATATCCTGATTTGAAGCGGACTTCCTCAACGTTGCGGTTCTCATATGTAGAGGTTGGGAATCCATAATAGACCCACATGAAAGCACAAATCTGCATTTCCTTGTTGGGAGCACGTAGTTGTCGGATTCCGTCAGGCTTGAGCTCGACAATCTCACCCGGACCAACATCACGAAGCAAGCGATAGTCAAGGTTGGGGAATGAGGTAGACTCACTGCTCACAGCGTAGCCCTCTTCTTTCTCACCGATAACTATGGATGTGCGGCCAAGTTTATCGCGTGCTACGATTACTGAATTTTCTGTAAGAATCAGCATTGAGCATGAACCTTTCACCTTATTATATACATTCTCAATCCCTTCAACAAAAGTCTTGCCTTGATNGATAAGGAGGGCTACNAATTCAGTAGGATTAGTGACTCCGGAACTGAGTTCTGCAAAGTGTNCTCCATTATCGAGAAGNTCTTNTTCCAGTTCATCAAGATTGTCGATTTTGGCCACAGTGACGATAGCGTATCTGCCAAGGTGGGAATTGATAGTGATAGGTTGCGGATCAGTGTCGCTGATGACTCCAATGCCCATGTTGCCCTTATATTTGTGCAACTCCGATTCAAATTTTGTGCGGAAATAAGTGCTTTCGAGCGAGTGGATAGAACGGCAGAACCGTTTTTCTTCCGGATCGTAGGTCACCATACCACCGCGGCGAGTGCCGAGATGTGAGTTATAGTCAACGCCATAAAAGATATCGTTGACACACTTTCGTTTTAAGGCTGCGCCAAAAAAACCTCCCATAAGATTGTCAAGTTTAGCTTGTTACCTGTATTAATATTGAATTTGGCTTTGGTTAGTATTTCCTTTGCCTCTTTCACGATGCAAAATTAATAAAAAGTTAGATACAATCCACTATACAATGCAAAAAAAATTCAGAGTAGAAAAAAATTTAGAAATGAGATGAACCTTTTTTTACATGCTTTTGTTTAGTGTTAAAAATCACAAATAAACCTATAAACTATATAAAAAATGAAAGAACTCAAAGGAAGTAAGACCGAAGAATGTCTGTTGGCTGCTTTAGCCGGTGAATCTCAAGCATGTGTGAAATACTCTTTCTATGCAAAGAAAGCCAAGAAAGATGGATATCAGCAGATTGGCAACATCTTCGAAGAGACATCCAAAAACGAGCATGCGCACGCTAAGCTCTGGTTTAAATATCTACATGGCGGTGACGTTCCAGAAACTCCTGAAAATCTTGTTGATGCAGCAGCAGGCGAGGAATACGAATGGGAAGATATGTATGTAAGATTTGCAGCGATTGCCCGCGAAGAAGGCTTTACAGAAATTGCTAAGAAATTCGAGATGGTTGGAGCCATTGAGAAAGCACACATGGAACGCTATCGCAAACTTCTAAAGAACATTGAGGAAGGAATCGTATTCTCACGCGATGGCGACCGCGTCTGGATGTGCCTTGAGTGTGGAAATCTCCATATCGGAAAGTCTGCCCCACAGATCTGCCCGGTATGCAGCCATCCGCAAGCATATTTTGAACTTCGCCCTGAAAATTATTAATCAAATCACTAACACAGTATATATAATGGCGTCGAGGAAAATCCTCGACGCCATTATGATTTTTATCATTAATCGTTGTTCATTGTTCATTAATGGTTGGTTCAATAACTTGATAATTGCCGCTTAAAAGCATAAAAGAAAATAGGCGTAGCAATCCATCATAATACGCGTCAAAATAGCCATCTTCATAAGGCTCGTGTTTGGAATTCCAAACTCGCTCTGCAAATTCACGAGACTTAGGGTCGGTGGCAGCCAAAGACACGGCTCCAAGCGTCCCAACAAGACCTACAGAATGACGCAGCGACTGATGCTGGCCTGCTTCAAGTATTTTCTCAACTTGACTTCCGTCTATCTTATACTGGTCTACAAAAGAGTCTATTCCCTCTCCATAGAAAAAATCCTGAATCCTATCTGCATACTCACGTTGCCAATCGGCATCCGCTCCGCTCCAAGCATAGTCAATAGCAATATTCAAAGGCACTCTCCATGAGTCGAAACGGAAATCATCGCCGATAATAAATCTTGATCCGCGTGGACTGCCATCGTAAGCAGTATAATCAGGGGTCAGTCCTGTCATCGGGTGAGTGGCTTTATGGAGATATGCCCTGCTCTTGTCGGCGCAAGATTTCCAGAAATTGCTTCTTCCATCATTTGCCCACTTTGCCCACACATCATAAAAAGCCGGAATATTATATGATGGATCTGTGTAACTGCCACCCCAAGGGTCTGGGGTGAAAGTGATTAGTTTTTCCTCTATATTGATGAGTGGGGAAACACGGTCCATACCGGTTTTCTGCATTGATTTATTCAGAATGTTTTGAGCTTCTTCGAGATAATTGATGCCCGTGTCGTTGCCCCAACGGTTGGAGGCAAAGATGAGGGAGGTGATGAAGAAAAGTTCTCCATCAGAGGCAGATCCATGCGCATTGGGGGTGCCGTCGGTCTTGCAGCTCCATGCGAAATATCCATCATTCGGGCCGTCTTGATGCTGCATATNTTTTTTTGCCCATCTCCAAAGTTTATCAAAAATATCCTTTTTGTCAAGTTGCACAGCAATCATCATGCCATAAGACATTCCCTCAGTGCGGACATCATTATTTTTGATATCACTTATATAAGCTGTGTAATCATCGGCTTCGAAATAAACCTTATTGGGACCATAAAAGAGGTCGTTGAATATCCGGTTGAGCCGATTGTTGATATCTTCTTCAGAATACCCCAGTTGTTTGAAATAGTTGCGGTATTGTCCTGAGGAAAACGCACCTCCCTCAAGTGGAAGAGCGTCAAAACCTATCCAATCAATTTCTGCAGATGATCCTTTTGTCATGGTCACCTTAATATCTTTTATCCCTTCGGGAGAATAANTGACNGGNACANCCACCTCTTGCCANNTCTTGCTTGCANGCACATTGAATGTGGCAATGATTTTTCCACCATTCTCACTAATTTGAATGGTGCAACCTTTTTTGCTAAGAATCCTGACGGTTGCTTCCTTTACTGGGCGATTGCCAAAATCCACACGATCATATGCAACCCATGCACCTATTTTTGAAAATTCAACTGCCCAACCTTTGAATGTGTCGTTTGGGTCGAGGAAGTTGAGTTTTATTCCATTTGGGCTAATGTCACTATAGCGGTCGATGTGAATTCTTTTCCTTGCATCGCTTACTCCGACACCTCGCAAGGTTGGGGTCACTTTATTAATACTACCATCTGGATTGAACGTCAATTTATCTATCCTTGCAGATCGACGCTTATCCATGTCGGGAGAATAGTCATTGTGATGATAGAATAGATACCATTCCCCATCTTTCTCTACGATCGAGTGGTGATTGGTCCAGCATCCTGTAGGAGATTCTTCCATTATGATTCCCTTGAATTCAAACGGACCGTAAGGATTGTCAGCGACAGCATATGCAAGAGTCTCCGTCACNTCTCTGACCCATGGGAAAGTGAGATAGTAGATGCCGTCACGCTTGAAAGCAAAGGGTCCTTCCTTGAAACCTTCCGGTAGACCTTGGATTTTTATGGGTTCCCCATCGAGTTCCATCATATTGTCTTTAAGAGGGGCTACAGAGAGTCCCATTCCGCTCCAATATATATAGCTTTTGCCATCATCGTCAATAAGAACACAAGGATCTATACCCATCACCCCTTTAATTGGATGCGGCATAGGCATGAACGGACCTTCCGGAGAATTTGCAATGGCGACACCGATACCGAACCCTCTCTCCAAATCTTTTGGAGATGCAGGGAAGTANAAATAGTAGCGACCATCTTTCTCAACGCAATCCGGAGCCCACATGGCATAGGAATTTGGTTTTACCCATGGGATATTGTTCTGAGTGAGAATTACGCCGTGGTCAGTCCAGTCCACCAAGTTGTCGGATGAAAACACATGATAGTCTGCCATGCAAAACCACTCTTTCAACTCGTCGACAGGACTTACAATATCATGAGAAGGATAGAGATACATCTTTCCATNGAATACTCTCGCNGTTGGGTCAGCCGTGAATTGGTCGTGGATTATTGGGTTTTGAGCAGACATTCCNGTTGCCAACAAAACACAACCNATTGAAATAATCTTTCTCATGGCATCAACGCTTTCTGAAGTTCCACTTTGAATTATCGCTTGAGAAATCAAACTTACCAAGAGAAGGAGTGCTGTCTGCAACGGAAACGAGAGCAAGCATCTCGTCGCATCCTGGAATCGCCTTTGGCATTATTCGATAAGTGCCATCGATAAGTTGCTCTATTCTCCAAAGCTGTTCGTCGGCTCCGGTGAAGTGTTCCACTGTTGAGACTTCTTTATCAGCGGTGGCACAAAGAGCCCTATCAGTACCTGCGATTGTGATCTTATAATAAGGAGCCCCAAGATACCCACCGGCATCAGGCACCGCTGTAACAGTCCATTTCTGATGAGGGCGAAACATATAGTCGCCAATTCTAACATCAATATTTCCAGAAGGCCAAGTCGCAATCACGTCTTCGAGTTTCTGNTCGGGTAGTGGCTCNATAGGTTCCGTCTGAGGTTCCCAAAAACGATGAAGTCCTCCTTGCATTCTGACAAAATCCACAGCAAGCTCTAAGCCATATCCTCTTCTTTCCGATTCAATTTCATAAGTATCCTCCACNAATGGATCGCCAGCCACCGGCCATTCATTTTTCCATAGTAATGGAAGAACGGCCAATACGCTTCTCCCACCAAGATTGAAATCTGCTTCATAGTGGAGCGACATTTTCTCAACNCCTTCATCTTCAATATATCGTCCGAAGTGTCCTGCTCCAGTCTTACGGTTGCCTGAGCTTGCCACCATCTTGCCGCCACCCTTAAGCATATCTCTTCCCATATTGTCAAGGTATGGTCCTTCCACATTGCGCGAGCGACCCACCACAATATTATATGTCGAATTTGGACCATCGCAACAAGTGCCGTGTGTGCCAAGAAGATAATACCAGCCATCGCGATAGAGAAGATCAGTAGCCTCACAATCTATGGCAATATTAATAGCCTCATTTCCTTCCTTTCGCGCTCCGGTAGCCGGATCAAGCTCTACAAGACGGATGAATCCAAAATAAGTGCCATAAGAGAGCCAGAGTCTGCCTGTATTAGGATCGAGAAGCAATCCGGGATCGATTGCATCGCAATCTTCGTTCTCTTCTGAATATGCCACCTCTATAGGCTCAGTATATTCAAAATCAGGTGAATTTGGATCAAGAGTCTTATTCCACATAGTCAGTACCTTTCCACTATGTCCACCACCAAGACCTCCACCAGTGGCACTATAAGCCACGAGATATCTATCGCCGATTTTCACAACATCAGGAGCCGCACCACGCCCGGGGCGCACGCCACCTTGATGCCAGTGGTAACCGTCGTCGGAAATAAGACCGCCTCCTCCCGTGCCGAAAGTGTAATATTTGCCATCGCATTTCATTATCGTCGAAGGATCGTGAATGTATGGCTCTCCGACCTGAGCCGATGCACTTGCCGCTGTCAAGGCAAGAATAATTGAGGGAATATATTTAAATCTATTGAATTTCATGGCAAAAATAGTTTATAGAGTGCTGATAGTGTAGTTAGTTACAGGAGTTCCATCATCGTGAAGAAAACGCAAGCAGAAATCGCTCATACCTGGACCATTGATGATCGCACCTCTTATGATGTTGCGTCCCTTCTTAAGTGTCAGTCGTTTTGAAGTGCCATCATCCATCACCATTCGGCGGTCGCCTGAAAGCAGCACGGCTTCCTCGCCATTAAGCCACCACATGGAAGCGGAATTTGAACCGACCGACATCCTGACATCTGCAATTTCTTCTTCACAGTCAATAGCGGTCACCACCCAGAAAAGAACTCCATAGTAAGGTTTTTCAAGTCCGGTAGCAAATCGAAATAACTTGACGTTGAATAGTTTACTGTCTAAAGCATGCCATTTCAAGGACTGCTTGCCAACTTTCACCTTTTGTCCGTCTTTTGGAAATGCTGTAGTTTGACCTGGGAAATATTCAGTATTAAATACCTCACGGAGATAACTATCAGTGAAAACTGTATTGCTTCTGTTGGGTTTTTCGATTGGCTCCAGCATGAGCCATCGACCAATGAAACCTTCCGCGTTTGGTTTTGCCACTCCAGAAATAGAAGTGGAGAAATATGGCGTCAACCCATTTTCTTCATTCCCCTTGGCTGAGGAATTGATTGGGNTTGTCATTATGCCACATGCCAACGTGGCATAGGCCAGCCCACGCTTTAAAAGTTGTTTTGTCTGCATCTGGTATATAATTTAAGGTATTTGTGTTTTGCTAACTATGCAAAATTAACAAAAAATATGATACAAACTTTAATTTTGCATTAAAAAATGTAAATATATATGAAAGGAGTGCAAGTTCAATTTATATTATTTGTATAATTAATGAATTTTGATTAATTTTGTGGGTGAATATACACAAAAGAAAAAGAATGAAAATACTGATAGCAGATGCGGGTGCATCAAAGACCGACTGGGTAAAACTGACCATAAATCACTCTTCAGAAGTTGAGGAGGAACATTACACAGGAATTGGGATTAGCCCGCTTCATCATGATACAGATATGATTGAAGAAGAGTTGCGTCTGGTAAGAGTGGCTCTTGGAGAATCATTTGATAAGATATGTTTTTTTGGTGCCGGAATAGGCAGTCCGATTATTGCCAACAGAATGGAGACTCTGCTTTCTGAAATGTTCACATGTAAAGACATTAAAGCAGAAGGCGACATGTCCGGTGCAGCCAGTGCAGTATTAGGCAGAGAGCCTGGAATAGCATGTATCATGGGCACGGGAAGCAATTCTTGTCATTATGATGGCTCTTCAGTCGACCGAAAATCAGTATCATTGGGATATCTTTTGGACGACCAAGGAGGTGGAGTGGCATTTTGCCGGCACTTGTTGCGCGATGTTTATAAGAATCTCGCTCCAGAAGACATAATCAGGAAATTTAATGAGAAATATAACCTAACGGTGGGAGAAGTGGTAGATCATCTTTATCGCCAGCCTTCGCCAAACCGCTGGATTTCAAGTTTCATGCCATTTATTACAGAAAACTTGTCTCATCCCTATATTGCCTCTCTTGTTAACACTCAGATTAAAAAGTTTTTCGATAGTGAGTTTGCATCTTATTCTGAGAAAGAACTGAAAGAAGAGGGGATAGGATTTGTAGGATCAGTTGCCCATGAACTTTCCCAATCTTTATCTGAGGAAATGCAGAAAAGAAACTGGAAATTGCGTGCAATCATACGTAAACCTCTTCCTGGCATTATTAATCAATTTAGTGCACTGCTTATAAATTAGGTGTCGAGGTATCAAGGTGTCTAGGTGTCGAGGTGTCGAGGTGATGATATTTAAATGTTTATTTAATATTGATTGAAATGAAAATTAGAATATTGCTTATGTCAATGGTGCTTTTAGCTACTGCCGTGACTGTATCAGCACAGGAAGAAAATGATTCCACATCACTGATAGATGCAGGAGTGATGTATGTGGATCCTCTTTTTGAGTATCCTACGGCACCGGAAGATTTAGAGACATTCACTGAAAAATGTGATTGGCTTGCAGAAAACTTTTGGAACAAATTGAATTTGAAGAGTCAGGAAGTCGTAGACCAGGCTAAACTGAATGATGCATTCCAAGTTTATGCCACTACAATCCAATATGCCACAAAAGATAAAGTGACTGCNGCTGTGGATAANCTGATGAAAAACCTTCAGAAAAATCCTACGCTTCTTTATCAGATGACTAAGGCAGCAGAAGAACAAATCTATGGACCCAGAGCTGAGTTTTGGATTGATGAACTTTATGCAAGAATATTGAGTGCATCCCTTTCAAATAAGAAATTTCCTAAGAACAAGCGTGCAAGATATGAACTTCAACTCAAGCAACTTGAACATTCCTTGATAGGGGAGACTCCGAATAGGTTTGAATTTACACGAGCAAATGGAGAGGCTGCAAAATACTTCCCAATGTCAACACCTACTATCATGATTTTTGGAGATCCTGATTGCGATGATTGCAGGATGTCAAAACTTAGGATGCAGTCGAATGTTGCCTTCAATAAAGCTGTGACAGATGGGAAAATAAATGTGCTTTTCATCATTCCTGATCCGGAAGAAGGATGGGAGAAAAAGACNACTGATTTCCCNAAAAACTGGACCGTAGGAGGATCCGAGACTGTGAGTGATNNATATGACATCAGAGAAATTCCTGAGATTTATATTATAGGGTCAGATGGCAAGATTGTCGCNAAGCATATCAATGCTATGCAAGCCATGGAAAAAGCAATGGACATGCTTAAAAATTAAAATAACGGAGAATAATAACCATGGACACACATAAAGTGCTTGATCTTCCACGTAAGATCTATGTAGCAACTACAGGATATAGCTATACGCATCTTGGACGCCTGTTTTTGCGTCTGTTTGTNGGAATAATGCTCATGCAGTTTGGTATCCGACAACTACATCAATCAGAAATACTNTCTCAGACATTTCCTTCAGTGTTAGGACTTGGATCAGAGGTTACATTTTGGATAATGATATGCATAGAGATAGGCTGCAGTCTCTTTATAATGGCAGGATTCATCACCAGAGTGATGATTCTTCCTCCATTTATTGCCATGACAGTGGCAGAATATTATCTGCTTCATGATATGGTCTCAACTGCTTCTTATCAANTGAGTTGGGAGCAGCCTGGATATCTTCCGATAATGTTCTTAGGAATCTATTTCTTCCTAATTCTTGTAGGACCAGGGAAAATATCAGTAGATTACTTCTTGTCTCTTCATCTCTTGCATTCCTCTGATGCGAGCGAAGATGAACTGGANGAAGTGTGAAATATTATTCAACAATAAAAAAATATAAAATAAAAGGATTTGAAAATTGCTGTTTTGATATCTGGAGGAGTAGACAGTGCAGTGACCTTAGACCGACTTTACCGTCAGGGCCATGACCTGCATTTATTCTACATCCGCATAGGGATGGACAATGGGGAAGGAGAGTGCACGGCTGAGGAAGATATAGAGATGTGCACACTAATAGCAAAGAAGTATAACCTGCCTTTTAAGGTAGTGTCTCTTCATGAAGAATATTGGGAATACGTGATGCAATATGCCCTTCGCACTGTCAAGGAAGGACTNACACCACATCCCGACATTATGTGTAATAAAATCATAAAGTTCGGATTCTTTGAAGAAAGATGGGGTAAATATTTTGATAAGACGGCTACAGGCCATTATGCAAAGGTGATAGAAGAAGATGGCAAATATTGGCTTGCCACAGCACCAGATGCTGTGAAGGATCAGACAGATTTTCTTGCCCAGATAAGCTACGACCAGTTGAGCCACATCATCTTCCCGCTNGGCGACATGACAAAAGAAGAAGTGAGAGAGGCAGCCAAAGAAGCAAATTTGCCCAACGCCACCAGGAAAGACAGCCAAGGCATCTGTTTCCTTGGNAAAATTGACTATAGCNACTTCCTTGAGCGTCAACTCGGCACCAAGCCCGGTCCTGTNATAGAGATAGAAACAGGAAAGAAAATNGGAGAACATAAAGGTTACTGGTTTTATACCATAGGGCAGAGAAAGGGTCTTGGACTTGGAGGTGGCCCTTGGTTTGTGGTCAGGAAGAATATACGCGACAACGTTGTATATGTGAGCCATGGCTACGACACCAAAATGCAATATGGGAAGAAGATTGAGATGGATGAAGTGGACTGGATTACTGTCAATCCATTTGAATATGACAAATTTAAGAAAGAAGAGGATGGATCATTAAGGGTATCATTTAAGAATCGTCATACTCCGGAATTTCTTGATGGAATCTTGAGGTGGGAAGGAGAGAGAGGGTATATTCTTGAATCTGAGAAAGATGTGCAGGGAATAGCACCGGGGCAGTATTGCATCATTTACACTCCCGATCGCAAGGTATGTCTCGGATCAGGAATGATTGTGATAGAAAATAAAAAGAAAAAACATGGAAAATGAATTTGTCAGACTCAAGATAGTCGGCATCACATATAATCAAATAGAAAATGGCATGTATGCTATGGTACTTGAAGACCAAGATGGCACACTTCGCCTTCCTATAATTATTGGATACAACGAGGCGCAATCTATTGAATGTCTGCTTCAGAAAATCAAGACCCCACGCCCATTGACCCATGAATTCACCACTGAGATACTTGATTCTTTTGGCATCAACATTGAATCCGTAGTCATAAAGCAACTTGAAAATGGTATTTTCACAGGAGATGTGACTTTAGTCAAGGATGGCGAAAAGCACGTGATCGATGCAAGGTCGAGCGATGCAATAGCAATGGCAATGCGTGCGAATGCGCCTATCTATACCGCACGGACTCTGCTTGAGAAATGTGGAGTGGAGAAAGACTCTATGAGCACAAGAAATCTCAATGCCTCTTCAAGACATTCCATCCCGGCTCAGCAAGCAATAGAACGAGTGAAAAGACCTGATGCCAATATTTATGAGAAATCATCTGAAATAGATCTGCTCACCATGATGGAGCAAGCAGTACAAGATGAAGATTATGAAAAAGCAGCGGAGATAAAATTGGAAATAGAAAAAAGGCGAGGAGCCACAGAACCAAATACATAAGATATGAGCAAGAAAAACGACAGAATTGAGGCATTGGTAGAAATCATTAAGAACAATAATGTTGGGAGTCAAGAAGAATTGCTCGGTATGCTCGCCAACAAAGGTATATATGTGACTCAAGCCACTCTTTCAAGAGATTTGAAGATGCTTAAGACAACCAAGGTGCCTCTTGAACATGGAGAATATGCGTATATGCTTCCCGATGCGAGAACCGCAAGAATCACCTCAGGATCTGGAAGGCAAAAATTAGACTTGTCGCGTCGCGGAGAGAATGGCTTGATTTCTCTTGAATTTTCAGGCAATATCGGAGTTATGCTGACAAGAAACGGATATGCTTCCGGAATAGCATACGACATCGACATGCTTAATGCTCCGGAAATAGCCGGAACAATAGCGGGAGCCAATACTGTCTTTATAGTGCTCAGGGAGGGTATTTCTCACGACAAGGCTACGGAAGTACTGTCTACTATACTTCCATTATGAACAAAGAAATATTCTTAATAATATGATAAGAGTTGGAATAGCAGGAGCTGACACTGCCATGGCAGGAGAATTGATTAGGATACTTGTGAATCATCCTGATGTGGAGTTGACGAGTGCCTTTGCTCCGGGGAAGGTTGGAAGGAAAGTTGCCTCTGTGCATCATGGACTGGCAGGGGAATGTGATCTTGAATTTTCACCTGATATCAACCCCCAGAAACTCGATGTGATATTCATTGACGCTCACTCCGATGTAGCTGACAGATTCCGAATGAATACCGACCGATGGCCGGAGCTGAGAATAATAGACATGTCACACTGTCCCTCGCTTGATTTTGAGGCTCTTGAGATGGCGTATGGATTGCCAGAAATCAACCGCAAAGAACTCGTAAGAGGTTGTAAAAGAGCAGTCGTGCCTCGCTCTGTAGCTGCGGCAGCAATAATAGGACTTTACCCATTAGCTCGTCATCTTTTGCTTAAAGGGAATATAACTGTGGGGTATGCTTGCCCTGTTGATATTGACACAGAGGAAAAGATAGGAATGGCACGCCAAGAAATNCTGCATGTCTTGAAAAAGACTCAAAATTCTTTTGACGGAGATATAATAATGCGACATCTTGGGGAGGAAGTGACTGACCGAGGTCTCAAGGTCAACATCGATCTGCCATGCTCTCTCGACATAAACGAGGTATTTAAACTTTATGAGCATTGCTATGATGATCATAATTTCACATTTATGTTGTCAAGTTCTGTTCCCGGCTATGAGGTGGAAGGAACTCAAAAGACCCTTGTCACTCTACAAAAAATTTCCGATGACAAACTGACCGTCACTGTAGTGGCAGACTGCAGGATGCGGGGAGGAGCAGGAGATGCTGTGCATATTATGAATCTGCTGTTTGGACTGCATGAGCGCACCGGCTTATATCTGAAGGCTCATAAGTTTTGATGGATAAAAGGTTGGGAATCAGAATATGGAAATAGGGTTTGTAATGATTAAAGATAGAAGATATGAGTGTAAATAAAGTGATACTTATAGGGAATGTCGGAGGTGATCCTGACGTCAGATATCCGGAGCAGGATTTTCCAGTGGCATACTTTTCTCTTGCTACCAACGAACTTCGTGGCAACTCAGAAGTGACTGAATGGCATAATATTGTAATGACCGGCGAAAAGGCAAAATATGCAGAGCGATATATCAGAAAAGGTATGAAACTCTATGTGGAAGGGTCATTGCGTACAAGGCAATATACTGACAAGTTTAATATAGTCCGAAAACGTACGGAAATATATGCCCAAGTCTTTGAGATTCTTAGCAGGCCCCAAGGGCAAATCCAATNACAATCGCAATCGCAGCCACNGGCAGAGTGAAAATAAACAGGAATAAACTTTTATCAGATAAATAAAATGAGGAAATGGAGAATTGAGGACTCAAGTGAGCTCTACAATATTCAGGGATGGGGCCTAAGCTATTTCAGCATCAACGACCANGGACATGTGCAAGTGACTCCTAAAGCAGATTATGCTCCCGTAGACATTCGCCAGGTGCTTGATGAACTGAAATTGCGCGATATTTCAGCACCCATGTTGTTGAGGTTTCCAGATATTCTTGACGACAGAATCCGCAAGATAACAAGTTGCTTCAAAACAGCCAGCAAAGAATATAATTTTGAAGGGGAGAGCTATCTTGTGTATCCAATCAAAGTGAATCAGATGCGCCAGGTGGTGGAGGAGATCGTAAGCCATGGCAATAAATACAATATCGGTCTTGAAGCCGGTTCAAAACCTGAATTGCATGCAGTCCTCGCTGTCAATACGCATGAAAATTCTCTTGTGGTATGCAATGGATATAAAGATGAGGACTATGTGGAATTGGCACTTCTCGCTCAAAAGATGGGCAGGAGGATATACCTTGTGGTGGAAAAACTCAATGAACTTAGGCTTATAATGAAAGTTGCCAAGCGTCTGAAAGTGGAGCCAAATATCGGTATACGAATCAAACTTACTTCAGCAGGCAGCGGCAAATGGGAAGAATCGGGAGGAGACGTAAGCAAATTCGGACTCAACTCCAGTGAACTTCTTGATGCTCTTGAATTCCTTGATAAGAATAAGATGAAGAGTTGCCTCAAGCTTATTCATTTCCATATAGGTAGTCAGATTACTAAGATACGTCGCATCAAGAATGCACTTAGGGAGGCGATGCAATTTTATGTGCAGCTTTCAAAGTCAGGATTTGAGATAGATTTCGTAGATATAGGAGGAGGTCTCGGAGTAGACTATGACGGCACTCGCTCATCATCGGGAGAAAACTCCATGAACTATTCAATTCAGGAATATGCCAATGATGCAGTGTCGGCTCTTGTGGACGTATGCAAGAAGAACAANCTCCGCCAACCCAATATCATTACTGAATCCGGACGATCAATGACNGCTCATCATTCNGTATTGATAATTGAAACTCTTGAGACGACACAACTCCCAATATGGAATGATAATGATGAACTTCCTGATGATGCTCATGAGTTGACTCGTGAACTATACAATATTTGGGACAAAATTGACTCTTCGCGAGTATTTGAGGATTGGCATGATGCTCTTCAGATCAGGGAAGAAGCATTAGAACTATTTAGCCTTGGGCTTCTTGACCTCACTACCAGAGCACAAATAGAGAAANTATTCTGGAGTGTGGCACGTGACGTCCACGACATCACTAAGAGCATGAAGCATCCNCCAGAAGAGTTGAGGAAAGTAGCCCGGATGCTGCCGGAAAAATATTTCTGCAATTTCTCTCTGTTTCAATCGCTCCCGGACACATGGGCTATCGACCAGATGTTTCCGACAATGCCCATTAGCCGTCTCGATGAGAAACCCACTCATGAATGCACTATCCAGGATGTGACTTGCGACTCAGATGGGAAAATCAATCGATTTGTTGCGCCGCAAGGTGTCAGCCATTCTCTCCCGGTGCATCAACTGAAACCAGGAGAACCTTACTATATAGGTGTCTTCCTTGTTGGAGCATATCAGGAGATTCTTGGTGACTTACACAATCTCTTTGGCGACACGGCGGCTGTCCATATCACTTGCGATAAAGATGGATATGAGATAGAGCAGGTGATCGATGGCGAACCTGTAGCTGATGTTCTTGACTATGTGGAATACAATCCAAAGAAACTTGTGCGCAATCTTGAGACATGGGTTTCCAAGTCTATGAAAGCCGGTAAAATTACGGCTGAAGAGGGACGTCAGTTCTTGAATATCTATAAATCGGGACTATATGGAATCACATATCTCGAAAGAGATTGAAGTAGATTAAACCTTAAGTAACTTCACTCCAGATGAGTCGCTATTTCATTCGATTAAGTTATAGAGGAGCCCCTTTTCATGGATGGCAGATTCAGCCTAATGCAGTCAGTGTGCAGGAGGAGGTGGAAAAAGCACTTACTACTGTCTTGCGCGTTCCGGTATCGATAGTCGGTGCCGGACGCACTGACACAGGNGTAAATGCCCGCACCATGTATGCCCATTTCGATTATGAAGGGAANCTGCCGGATNAGGGCAGACTTTTGGTGTCTCTTAATCGACTTGTAGGCCACGATATAGCCATTCATGATATTTTCCCGGTTAAAAATGATNCGCATGCAAGGTTTGATGCCACTCAACGGACATATAAATATTTTGTNGCATTTGAAAAGACCCCTTTTTTCTATCCGTTAAGTTGGTATTGTCCTCACGGGCTTGATCTCGACAAAATGAATGAGGCTGCCAAATTGCTTAAAGAAACTGAAGACTTTACATCATTTGCAAAGCTCCATAGCGATGCAAAGACAAATATCTGCCATGTGTCTCATGCCCAATGGACTAAAGAAGGAGATTCAATGGCAGTATTTACAATTTCTGCCGATAGGTTTCTCAGGAACATGGTCAGGGCAATTGTGGGAACACTTGTTGATGTAGGACGCGGAAAGTTGTCGCCGNATGATTTTAAAGAGATAATACGGAAAAAAGACCGTTGCTCTGCAGGACAGTCAATGCCTGGGGAAGCATTGTTTTTATGGGATATTAAATATTCAGTTTTGTCGAACGAAGGAGGAAGGATAGAAGATTAAAATGTTATTAGGATGAGGGTTTGGGGAGTAAGTATTGTAAACTTGATATAGAAAAACCATGAATGCGGAAGAAAGAATCATCGAGCTTCGCAATGAGCTCAACAAGCATAATCATAATTATTATGTGCTAAATGCTCCGGAAATCAGCGATAAGGAGTTTGATATGCTTATGAAAGAATTGGAAGCCCTCGAAAAGGAGCATCCTGAGCTTAAAGATCCACTTTCACCTACTCAGCGCGTTGGNTCAGACCTTACTAAAGGATTTGATCATATTGTGCATGAACGCCCGATGCTTTCTTTATCAAATACATACACTATAGGAGAAGTGGATGAATGGTTTGACAGGGTGAAGAAAGGACTGGAAGGTCAGGAATTTGAAATCACAGGTGAGATGAAATATGACGGCACTTCCATTTCTTTGACCTATGAAGGAGGACGACTGATTAGAGCAGTGACCCGTGGAGATGGAACACAAGGTGATGATGTCACTGCCAATGTGAAGACAATCAGAAGTATTCCGCTCGTGCTTCAGCCCGGTGACTGGCCGGAAAAATTTGAAATCCGTGGGGAGATACTTATGCCATGGAAAGTTTTTGATGAGCTAAACAAGGAACGNGAATATAACGAGGAGCCACTCTTTGCCAATCCACGGAACGCAGCAAGCGGAACTCTGAAAACCCAAGATCCTCGAGAAGTAGCCAAAAGAAAATTGGATGCGATTTTCTATTATCTGCTTTCAGACAATCTTCCTTTCGACACGCATTTTTCCAATATGGAAGCTGCTCGGAAATGGGGGTTCAAAGTTTCGGGAGAAATGAAAATATTGCATACTGTAGAGGAAGTGGACGCCTACATTGACTATTGGGATGGAGCAAGAAAGGAACTTCCGGTGGCCACCGATGGACTGGTGTTTAAAGTCAATTCATTGCGTCAGCAATTGAATCTCGGCTTCACTGCAAAATCTCCACGCTGGGCGGTTGCATTCAAGTTTAATCCTGAGAATGCATGCACACAATTACGCCATGTAAGTTTTGAGACCGGACGAATGGGTATCGTAACTCCAGTTGCAAATCTTGACCCGGTGCTTCTTTCCGGCACTATTGTGAAGCGAGCATCNCTGCACAATGCAGATATCATGAANGAACTCGACATTCATGAGAAAGATTGGCTCTATGTGGAAAAAGGAGGTGAGATTATTCCTAAAATTACAGGCGTGGATGAAAGCAGAAGAGATCCGAATAGCAAACCTGTGGAATTTGTAAGTCATTGCCCGGTATGCGGCACTCCTCTTGTGAATAAGGAGGGTGATGCAGCGTGGATATGTCCTAACAAATATGGTTGTAGGCCGCAGATCACTGGAAGAATAGAGCATTTCTGTGCACGCAGGATGATGAATATTGACGGAGTGGGAGAGGAGACTGCAGAGTTGCTCTACGACAAGGGTCTTGTGACAACTTCAGCCGATCTATACGACCTTACTAAAGAGCAACTTTCAATACTTGACCGATTTGGCGACAAGAGTGCTGAAAGAATACTCAATGGACTTGAAGCATCGAAACAAGTTCCATTTGAGAGAGTAGTTTATGCTCTTTCCATTCCAAACGTAGGTGAGACCACTGCAAAGCGTGTGGCAAAGAGTGTGAAAAGCATGGAGAGGATGCAGAAGATGAGNGTAGAGGAATTGCAGTCAATCCCTGACGTAGGTCCAATAGTGGCTCAAGGCATATACGACTATCTGCGCGATCCTATCAATGTGGAGAATATCAGTAGACTGACCGACGCGGGACTGCAGATGCATTTGAGCGAAGAAAAGATGCTTCCTGCAGGCACTGCTCTTGAAGGGGAGTCGATAGTAATCTCAGGCACATTTGCACATCATAGCCGCGAGGAATATAAGGAAATGATTGAGGCAAATGGAGGTAAAAATGTGGGAAGCATCTCAAAAAAGACCTCATTTGTATTGGCTGGAGAAAACATGGGACCGGCAAAACTCGAGAAATGCCAAAAACTCGGCATCCCCATTATTTCTGAAGATGAATTCCTCGAAAAACTAAAGAATGCCGACAGATCGGAATAATTCGGCGTAGTATTCTGCCTTTTTTTCTATTTTCATAGGATATGCACGGCTTGTGGATGGCATTCGCCAAATCCGCAGGCCGTCGACTGATTCAGTCATTTCTCCCATCTTTGGACGTTGGGTGCCGGTAAGTTCGGCAATAATATCAGCAGCTTTTTCGCCGGTGGTAGCAATAGTATGGCATTCCGGGATTTCTTTTAATAAGTCATATAAAGGAACGGGCTTTACAATCTCAAGAAACTTATCGGAAGCGTTACCTTTTAGTCGTCGCACTTCGCGAGCCGTGTCGTGCATGGCAATATGATGATCTGCCATCAGCGCCCTACATTCTTCCTCGCGAAAACATTTGTTTTCTGCATCATACAGAGCATTCTTATCTCCAAGAAAGAGCATTCCGCATATTCGCCAATAGTCATTGATAGGGTTAGGGTAATAGAAATTCATGCTCCAACGGTGCTCACCGGGAGGAAATGTGCCCATAATCAATACTCGTGCCCCTTCAGGAAGAAATGGAGGGAAAGGATGAATCTCTATATTATTTTTCGACTCAGTATTCATGATTTCAAGATTCTTCTGGTATTGATTTTGGAATTCTCGGGTAGGATATATATCGCTCATAATATGCCATTATAAGAGATGATACCGGAAGTGCTATGATCATTCCAATAATACCCAATAGACTTCCCCAAATGGAAAGTGACAACAGAATTACAGCAGCATTCATACCCATTTCCTTACCCATGATATGCGGAGTGAGAATATAATCACAAATACATTGACTCACAACATATACGAGCAGAGAACGTCCGAACAGACTAATAAAGGTGATGTCGCCACTTAATGAATAGATTGCACATATTATAGCAACCGGAATCAGTGTTACGTATTGAAAATAAGGAATCATGTATAGAATTCCCACCAGAATGCCCATTGGAATGGCAAGAGGAAGACCGATAATGCTGAATCCTATACAGTAAAAAACAGCGGCGCATAGAGCAACAAGACCTTGACCACGAAAATAATGATCCATGCTTTTTTGCACATCTTTGACCACTATCATTGCTTGTGGACGATATTTATGAGGGATGATGAGTTTAAATCCCTTTACTATCTGCGGATAATCAATCAAGATGAAGAGTACATAGACCACTGTTAAAGCCCACCCGAGAACATCAAGTATCACTGTTATTGATTCGTTAAGAAGAGATGTTCCTTTGCTGATGATGGTGCCTATATGAAGATTAGAAAGTTGACCTTTCAAAGTGCTGGGCTGAATATATCGCTCAAACCAATCAATTACAGTGACGTATTCCGGGGGAAGGGGACGTTTACCGGAAGTCACTTCATGCATGATACTGCTCATCATGTCAAGTTCCCTCACAACAGAAGNAAGGAAAATATAGACAATCAGAGCCACCACGGNAAGCACTTCCAANAGAGAAAGAATAGAGGAAATGGCCCTNCCTTTCTCATGAATGAAACGCCTGTTTAATCCTACAAGAGGCTGAAGCATATATGCTATAAAGCATGCAATAAAGAAAGGCAGCAACACATCGCTGAGATAGTCGATAAGAAAAACCAATGCGGCTGTCAATGCCAGACCGATGATAAGTTTCATTATGCGATCGACATTCCAATAATGTATGTTTTCTTGTGCAGACATAATATAAGCAGTAAGATATATAGTGGATTTTTATGATAAACGTCAATTTTGACTGATTTGTTCAAAAAGTATATACATTAATTATACATAGGTTGATTCCTCGTCTTTTTTATGTGTATCTTAAGCAGGATTATTTGGATTTGTATTCAATTTATCTTAATTTTGCAGTATAATTGGCAAATCGCTCTAAATTCACTCAATACGATGAGATATACATTGAAAAAAACTACTATATCATACACGAAGGGCAAAAGACAAAGTCTCCTCATGACTCTTTTTTTGCTATTTATAGTTTTGCTCCCCTTTGATTCGAGTTCTCAGATAATTAAGAAAGCCGGCGAATTATTGATGCCATCTAAAAATCAAGTTCATACCGATACTGCCAATGCTTATGATTATGGCAGAATTACTCCGGAGGAAAGAATAAAGGCTGATTCCATAAAACTGCTTGAAATGACAATGCAACTTGAGGAGATGCGTCTTAATGAGATTCTTCTCCGCAATAAGCTTGATGAAAACAATCAGCTGCATATGGCAGATTCAATGAAAAGGGCAGCCCAGATTCACCGCATAGATTCATTGAGAGAAATCACTCCTGGAGTTCCGGTAGTAGTAGAGGAAGATACCCTATTCCGAATTTACGCTGCTCGTGGGGGTCATTCTGCATTAGACAGAGCGGAGACAACTATACAGACTATCATCAAAATTGGACACGACAGACGACTGAGGCGAGATTCTGTATTCTTGCTTGATAATGACACTTATGTAGACATTATGTATGGCGACAAGGTGATAATCAGTGTCACAGAGCAAGATGCTTTGTGGAATGCAACTACGCCACAAAAACTTGCTAATGTCTACATGCCCATCATTTCTGACAAGATAGAATTGATGAGGGAAGAAAACAGTTTTTGGCAGATAATCAAAAGAATAGCGCTGTTCATTATAGTTATCTGCATTCAGTGTCTTATTGTAAAGCTGATCAACTATCTCTTTAGAAAACTTCGCAGAAGAATTGTATGGCTGAAGATTCATAAACTTAAGCCACTCGTGATACGCGACTATGAATTGCTCAATCAAAATTATCTTGGAAGGATACTGCTTTTCTTTAGCAGAATCATTCATTATATAATTCTCATTCTCCTTTTTATCTTCACAGTTCCAATTCTTTTCTCAATATTCCCACAGACAGAGAATCTTGCACTTAAGATTTTCTATTATATCGTAGACCCCATCAAGATGGTGGTCAAGGCTATATTTGACTATATTCCCAATTTATTCATCATTGCAATCATTTGGTATACCGTAAGATACATTGTAAAAGGAATAAGATACATTTCAAATGAGATAAAGAGTGAAAAACTCAAGATAGCCGGATTTTATCCTGACTGGGCTGAACCGACCTTCAATATCATCCGATTTCTGCTATATGCCTTCATGATAGCAATGATCTATCCATATCTCCCGGGTGCTGAGTCAGGAGTTTTCCAAGGCATTTCTGTGTTTGTAGGCCTAATTGTTTCTTTAGGTTCAAGTTCAGTCATCTCAAACTTCATAGCCGGTTTCGTGATCACCTATATGCGGCCATTCAAGACAGGAGATTTCATTAAAGTGAATGATACGATTGGAAATGTAGTGGAGAAGTCTCCATTTATTACTCGTATACGCACTATAAAAAATGAAATTGTTACCATTCCAAACTCATTTATCACCACATCCAACACAGTCAACTATTCTTCATCAGCGCGACAGTATGGACTAATCATTCACACCATGTTGACAATGGGATATGACGTGCCTTGGAGGAAAGTGCATGAGCTATTGATTGACGCAGCCTTGAAGACAAAGGGAGTACTTGAGCATCCGGCACCCTTCGTCTTAGAAACGGAACTCAACGATAATTACATGTGCTATCAGATCAACGCCTATATAAAGGATGCGGATGACATGCCCGTTATCATGTCAGACCTATTGCAGAACATTCAGGATAACTTCAACGAAGCAGGCATCGAACTATTTGCTCCACATCACTTCAAGACAACCTCAAAAATCCAAGACCCTATCCGCGTAGAAGCCTCCCCACTCACCGACATCCTCAAATAATCCCAACATCTCTACATAAAATAAGGTCCTATCCAACAAAGGATAAGGACCTTATCATTATCTAATCAATAAAAATTTAAAATTCGGAGCTGAAGTGGAAGCGGATTTTGGGGAAGTCTGACTGAGCCATCTGGAGGACATAGTTGCTGTCGGCGAGGAATACGTCGCGGCCGTCTTTATCTTTTGCCATGAATTGATATTTGCGTTTTTTGAAGGCTTCGAGGGCTTCCTGGTCGTCGCTTTCTATCCAACATGCTTTGTATAGGCTGATTGGTTCCCAACGACATTGTGCGCCGTATTCGTGCAATAGACGGTATTGGATCACTTCAAACTGGAGTTGTCCGACTGTGCCGATAATCTTTCGACNATTANNTTGGTTGNTNNACATCTGCGCCACTCCTTCGTCCATCAACTGGTTGATACCCTTGTCAAGCTGCTTTGCTTTCATTGGATCNGNGTTCTCAAGATATTTGAACATTTCCGGAGAGAATGATGGGAGTCCTTTGAAATGCAGGTTTTCGCCAGATGTGAGCGTGTCGCCAATCTTGAAATTGCCGGTGTCAGGAATACCGACGATGTCGCCAGGAAATGCTTCATCCACAATATTCTTCTTCTGCGCCATGAAAGCCGTTGGGGCTGCAAATTTCATCATCTTGTTGTGGCGCACATGCTTGTAGTTGACATTGCGCTCAAACTTACCGCTGCATATTTTGACAAATGCTATACAACTGCGATGATTCGGGTCCATGTTGGCGTGTATCTTAAAGACAAACCCGGTGAAACCCTCTTCTTTTGGGTCTACAGTTCGCTCTTCTGCATCAATAGGAAGGGGGGCAGGAGCAATTTCACAAAAACAATCAAGAAGTTCTTTCACACCAAATGTGTTGAGTGCGGATCCGAAGAAGACAGGAGCAACTTCGCCACGAAGATATGCTTCTTTGTCAAATTCAGGATAAACACCTTCTATGAGTTCAAGGTCCTCCCTAAGTTTGTCAGCATCGTCTTTTCCTACGAGTTCATCAACAATAGGTGAATTGACATCTTCAATCTCAACGCGTTCACTTATGGTCTGCTTTGAAGGAGTAAAAAGGTCGAGACCGTGCTCATAAATATTATATACACCCTTGAATTTCTCACCGATGTTGATGGGCCATGTCAGTGGACGGACTGAGATCTTAAGTTCCTGTTCAAGTTCATCAAGAATATCAAATGGATCACGACCCTCGCGGTCAAGTTTATTTACAAAGATAATGACAGGAGTCTTTCTCATGCGACACACTTCCATAAGACGGCGCGTCTGAGTCTCGACGCCTTTGGCAACATCGACTACAATAATAACTGAGTCTACGGCAGTCAGTGTTCTGAAGGTATCTTCTGCGAAGTCCTGGTGGCCCGGGGTGTCAAGGATGTTGATCTTATAGTCCTTGTAGTTAAATCCCATTACAGAAGTAGCCACAGAAATACCACGCTGCTTCTCAATTTCCATCCAGTCAGAAGTGGCGGTCTTCTTAATTTTGTTGCTTTTTACAGCTCCAGCCACATGGATTGCACCACCGAAAAGAAGGAGCTTTTCGGTTAGAGTAGTCTTTCCTGCATCAGGGTGAGATATAATTGCAAATGTGCGGCGACGCGCAATCTCTTTATTTAGTTCTTCCGACATGGTTTATTCAAGATCAAGCTCGTTGTTGTAATCTTTCTTATAATATTGGGCAAGTGTACCAAGGAAATGTGACACTTCTGAAGCGGCATCAAGAGTTTCCTTTGAAATTTCCTTACCTTGGATCTTCAGCATTAGAATGCCATAAAGGAAATTGAAAAGAGTCTCCATTTCGCCAACTTTATTATCTCCTGCCTTGGCTCTCAATTCCACTATCAATGGCAGAATCTTATAGTATTCNGCNGCATATTTTGCATATTTTGGATCTTTTACNAGACGAGTATTAAGNTCGTCAAGNGCGATTATGACATTCTTATTCAGNTGAAGATGCCCTTTCTCTACCACATCTTCTCGACGCATCATGTCNATGAGGGATTCATACCATTCCCTCATCTCTTTTCNCTGCTCATCTGATAGACCTTCGTGCTTATCAACTATGTTTTCCTGAATGCGGTCAAGGTCAAGGCCAAAAGCCCTAATCAAATCTTCAATCTGCCACATATAGAGCAGATATTCCGCAATATTTTCCCTTTTTTTCTGAGATGCTGTTATCATACTGCAAAATTACAAAATTTACGTATACTACGCAATTTTTATGATAGATTTTAAATTTAGTTTGTTATATAAATATGCAGTTTATTGCAAATTTATTCAAATACCTGTAAATATTTTATAAATATTCAATTTCAACAACTATTCTACATGGAATCTAAGAAATATCTCCTTCAGGAAAAAGACATTCCGACAGCCTGGTATAATATTGTAGCCGATATGCCTGTAAAGCCACACCCAATGATCAACCCTGCGACAGGCGAACCTCTAAAAGCAGAAGATCTCATGCCCCTCTTCTCTAAAGAAGCATCCTTGCAGGAGATGAACGACACAGACAGGTTTATTGAAATCCCGGAGGAAGTCAGGGAAATGTATAAGATTTACCGTCCGACACCTCTTGTTCGTGCGAGAGGATTAGAAAAAGCACTTGGCACAAAAGCCCATATCTATTTCAAGAATGAAAGTGTAAGCCCTGTAGGGAGCCACAAATTAAACTCCGCCATTCCTCAAGCATATTTCTGCAAAAAAGAGGGAGTGACCAATATCACTACAGAGACAGGAGCCGGACAGTGGGGTGCAGCATTGTCTTTGGCCGCCAAGCATTTTGGACTTAATCTTGCAGTGTATATGGTTAAAGTATCTTTTAACCAAAAACCATATCGACGTTCGATTATGCAGACATATGGGGCTGAGGTCATAGCTTCTCCGTCTATGTCTACAAAAGCCGGACGCAAGATTATCACTGAAAATCCCAACTATCAGGGTTCTCTTGGCACAGCAATATCCGAAGCAGTAGAACTTGCTATGGCAACAGAAAACTGTAAATATGTGCTTGGATCTGTGCTCAATCATGTGGCTCTTCACCAGACAGTAATAGGACTCGAGGCTGAAAAGCAAATGGAGATGGCGGGAGAATATCCAGATATAGTGATTGGTTGTTTTGGCGGAGGAAGCAATTTCTCGGGAATATCTTTCCCATTCATGCGTCATAATTTCAGTGGTGAAAGAAATACCAGATTTATTGCTGCAGAGCCTGAGTCTTGTCCAAAACTGACAAGAGGTAAACTTCGTTATGACTTTGGAGATGAGGCAGGATACACACCGATGATTCCTATGTATACCTTAGGCCATGACTTTGCTCCGGCAAATATCCATGCAGGAGGATTGCGCTATCATGGAGCCGGATCAGTGGTGAGTCAACTCAAAAGNCANGATNTNATGGANGCNGTAGANATTCCNCAACTNGANACATTTGCNGCNGCNACNNTNTTNGCNCAGACNGAAGGAATNATNCCAGCTCCNGANAGNTCTCATGCNATNGCNGCNGCNATCNGNGANGCNAAGAANGCNAANGANGANGGNACNGCNCCNGTNATNCTNTTTAATCTTTCCGGACATGGATTAATAGATATGGCTGCCTATGACAGTTATATCTCAGGCGATCTTGCCAACTATCAGGTATCTGATGATATGATAGAAAAGAACACAGAGAAACTCCAAATGGTGAAATAACCCCCCGTTGAGACAAAAAAGAAAGTCATCACCATAAGGATGACTTTCTTTTTTATGTTGATAAGCCAGATAATTAGCGAGGTATCACTATTCTCGAACGACCTTCTCCGAAACTTTGCACTTGTATTTGACAATCAATCTGCTCAGTAAGTTCCTCACGGTGAGAAATCACTCCAACTCTACGACCCGAATTCCCGTTTATCTCCGGCAATCGGCGCAAAGTATTCATCACCATTTCGAGGCTCTTTGCATCAAGGGTGCCGAAACCTTCGTCGATAAACAAAATATCCACATTCATATCAGGCCTATTCATGGCAGAAAGGGCAAGCGAAAGAGCAAGCGAGACCATAAATCTTTCCCCTCCTGATAGTACAGTGACACTTCGAGGTTCATTATTGTGATACCTGTCGCGAACAAAAATTGAAAGCTGCTCGTTGACATCACTACANGTCAAAGTATAATGGTCAGTGATTTGACGTAGATATATGTTAGCGTTGTTCAGAAGCGGACGCAGTATATGAGACTGTACGAGTGTGCGAAAACGAGTNCCACCAAAATAAGAGTTCATTTTATCCCACTTTTCCATTCTCTCACGTTTCTTTTCAAGAGTAATCCTTAAGTTTTCGGTCTCTTTTCTGGTAAGGTCATCAGCATCAAGCTTTTCCTTAATAGCACCAAGACGTTGCGTTAAGTCTCTATACTGAGTAAGAAGCATATCTTCCTTCGCTTTAATTTCTTCAATTACTTCTATTTTTGACTCATCTTCAATATTTAGAGCATTAAGATTCTCTTGCTTTTTCTTTAGCGCATCTTCCAGGAGAGTAGAAATTCTTTGCTTTTCTTTAAGATGCAGATNATGCTCAGATCTCATATTGATGATTTCATCNCTGGCCTTTAANAGTTGAAGTAGAGTTGTTTCAGAAGTACCGCTCTGCTGATAATAATCCTGAAGTTTATTATCAAGAGAATGAATTTTTGCGTCATGCTCAGTAATTCTTTGATTGATGGAGACAACCTCTATATAAAAATCATTCCAAAGTTCACCTACGGCATCCAGTTTTAATTTTTGTATGTTGTCAGAATTTGATGATGACTGCATCCGAAGAATCAACAGATTCAAAAATGAATGAAAGAGACTTTTGTTTTTTTGCAATGGTATCCAGAGTCTTTATTTGAGTATTGTATTCAAACTCTTTCTTATCATAGTTAGAAGATTTATCCAAATACTCATCAGCATCTTTTTTAAGGCGAATCGCTATGGNTTTGGGATCATTGATCCAGTCAGTGGCATAATCCTTTAGATTATTGGAAACTTTATTGCACAACTCATCCTTCTCATTATTCAACTCAAGAATACGTTGGAGCGACAATTTCAGAGTCTCTTCATTTTTGGTCTGAGAAGTAAGATAATTTTGGAGTTTATTCTCTTCTACTTTAAGATCTTTATCATTAGACTCCTTATGCTTTCTTAGGGCATCAATCTCGCTTTGAAGTTTATCNGTTTGCTCGATTTTNNCAGAGATATCCATGAGNCNNTTTTCAACTTTGTCAAACTCAAGGNTGATGGAATGAGCAAGATNATTTGAGGTAGTGATTTTAAGAGACTTTACAATACCGGAGATATCAGTTTCCGCCTTAAGAACATTAGCAGTCTTTTTCTTCAGTTCTTTTTCTTTCGCTTTAAGTTCCCCAGCCAAAGTATTCATTTCCTTATTGACCTTATCAGCATATTCTTTTGCTGATAAATATTCTGCAGCACATTTTTTCTTTTCCTCCTCAAGCGGAGAAAGAATATTAGAGAAAAACTCCTCACTCTTCCAATCATGATATTTTTCTTCGATGGATTGACCGCAAAGTGGGCAATGAGTAGCATGTTCTTCGGCAAGTTGACGACGGAGCGATCTGAAGTTTTCTTCTACACTTAGAAGCATACTTCGGTATCTGCTTTCAGAATTNTCCTTTTGTTTTTCCAAACGGAAGCATTCTTCAGATGCCGTTTGCGACACCGCAGAAAGATTATATANAGATTTAGCCAGAGAGGATATTTCTTTTTCTGNCTTTACTATCTCTTTTTTTTCGACATCAAGAGTTTCGAGCCTCATTAATATATCTCTAAGAGATGCTTTATGCAACTGAAGTTCATCATATTCTTTGCGAAGAGATGCTGGCTTGAGAGAATCTCGTTCAGAAACCTTTTCATTTATTCGATTCTGATAATCATTAGAGACATCGCGTTTCTCATTCACCTTATCATTCTGAATAGAAATATCTTTAGCGATAATCTTTAACTCAGTTTGCAATTTGCTGGAAGTTTCCTCAATACGAGAGATATCCTTACCCTTTACATCGTAACTATTAAGATTTTCTATTACTACAGTCGCTNTAGAGAAAAGTGATTTTAATGGTTGCTGACTGTCAATCCATAGTTTTAATTGCTCAAGACTCTGGAAGTNTTCTTTCGCTTTCACTTGACGTTGGAGAAGGTCATTAGAAAAGAGATAGAAGTCTGCTTTCTTTTCCNNCAAAGAATTTTTATCCATTTTCAGAGACTCTANNGCCTTCAATTTGTCGGAAAGAAGTTCTCTTTGAGAAGTGGTGCTATCCCAAAGTTTAATTGTAGAGACTCTTCTCCGATAATCTGCAGTCACTTCACGATCATCGAGAACTTTTAATGCATCTTGAAGAGAATCAATGTCTTTAACGGCTTTAATCAGAGCCTCAGTTGAAGTCAAACATCGNCGGACNTCTTCGGAAGATTTCCTNCAATTTTCTGCNTGAGCATTTTTAGCAGTAAATTCTAAAGACAATTCTTGACGCATAGCATCGTCGAGCAATTTTTTGCTGAATTCTTGGAAAATCTTCCGNTTATTCTCAAAATCTTGTTTTGATTCCTTGAATATGGCTGAAATTGCATCTCCATAGCGAGAGAAAATGTCGGTTGCGGTAAGTTGCTCAAGAATCCTTTCTCTCTCTTCTTTTTTTCCGGTAAGGAAGGTTGCAAACTGTCCTTGAGCCAGCATAGCCATTCTGCTGAATTGCTCGAAAGAGAGACCAACTGCTTGCTCAATTCTTGCTTTAATCTCATTTTTCCGATTTTCAATTACTTCGCTATCGCCAACGAAGAGAGTCCATTCCGGTGTCCTATATCTGTTGCGATTAGTTCTACCAAGAGAAAAACGGGAAACGTATTTTATGTTGTCGTTTCCGATAAAAGTGAGTTCTGCAAAGCATTCATCTTTCCATGAAATGCCTATACGTGTATATTGAGTGATATCATTGACGGAAATTTCTTCCCCATTATTGTTTTGATAGACATTGTTATTAATTCCATTGACGCTTTTGACACGAGGAGTGGTGCCATATAGAGCCATTGAAATGCAATCGAGAATTACGGACTTTCCCGAGCCGGTGTCACCGGTGATTAGGAATAGAGATGCCGGTCTTTGGGTCTCAGGGTCAATGAGACCATTTTCAAAGTCAATTTCACCCTTTTCAATTGACGCTATATTTCGGATAATAAGTCTTTTGATCTTCATAATGCAGAGAATTATTCGCCGTCGTTCTTTTTCAAAAAACATTCAACTTCATAGAATAAATCATCAATTTCTTTCTCGGTCAGACCCGGATAATCACCAGAGGTTTTGCGAATAAACTCACGAGGATCAGTCATTTGCTTAATATCCTCCAATTCGAATTGATGTTTGATTCTATCAGCCGAAGTTATAGACTCATCGTCGGAGGCAACAAAAATCATCCTGGGATTAAACCTTATATCTTTTCCGCTCTTATCAATAATGTCGTAGACAAGGGAGTTGAAATCAGCAGGAATTGAGGCATTTTGAGAGAACCGAAATCTAAAATAGACTTTATCGGCAGATNCTACATATCTTTTTAGATATGATAAAGCATCTTTTGCAGATTCAAATGGGAAAGAATCGTCGATAGGGAGAGTGACAAAATGGCGAAGCTGTTTAATTTTTAACTGTTGAATAGTAATGTCTCCTCCATGCCTGTCAATATCAACAAGACTGACAGAATGAGGATATTTTTCATCTTCGCTGACATGAACCACACTTCCTGAGTATCTTGCAACGGGAGCAGGATAGACATGTTGTTTTTCATCAAAAACGTTTTTGTGACCGATGGTTTGAGGTTTGTGGATATGTCCGAGAGCGAGATAATCGTAGTCGGAGCCAAAACGATCTAAAGAAACTGTCCGCATGTTGCCGATTTCCACATCGTGTCCCTCTAAATCAGAACCTACCACGGCGATATGACCCGTCATCACTACGGGAAGATTGCGAGTGTTTAAATTCGCCACATATTCCTGAAGGTGCACCATTGCATCAGAACGATCACCAGACATGTATGGAATGGCAATCACAAACCCAGATGGCAATTTGACAATATACCTCTCTTCCCATCCTTCAGAAGCAGAATTGAGAATCGGAGGGGGAGTGCCCACAACAGTGATTCCGGCAAGTTTCCAAACCTTACTGTGAGACTCTATACGGGAAGCAGAATCGTGATTTCCAGCCACAATTACAATATTAAGTTCGGGAAATCTACGATGCAAGTCTACGATTTCAGAGTTGAAATCAGTCCAGACTGAAGCCGATGGTTGCGCCACATCGAAGATGTCGCCGCTTATAAGCAATAGGTCGGGATCATAAATATCAATGAAATCACGCAGTTGCTCAAAAAAATATCTATGTTCGTCGAGTCTTTCATAATGTCGGTAGATAACTTGCCCGAAATGAAGGTCGGAAGTATGCAGAATACGCATTGGAAGAATNTAAAAATATGATATAAAAGGGACGCACAGATATGTGCATCCCTTATGAGAAAAAAGAGATAATATCTTATTTATTGACCTGATATTTGTTCCAGCCGTCTTTTAGGTAGGCGAGAACTTGCTCGGCTGCTGCCACACCTGCGTTGAAATTGGCTTCAGCAGTCTGTGCTCCCATTTTCTTTGGAGTGAAGAACACTCGAGCACCAAACTTCTGCTCAAACTCTTCTGCCTTATCAGGTTTTATGTCGCTGACATAGCGAAGGTCTTGACGCTCTTCAAGTGCTTTGATCAGACCATCCTCATCAATTACTTCCTTGCGGGCAGTATTTACGAGCACNCCCCCTTTTGGCATCTTCATGACGAGATCGTAACCNATGCTTTTCTTCGTCTCTGCTGTAGCCGGGATATGGAGGGAAACGAAATCATTCTCTGAGAAAAGAGCATTGACATCATGAACCGGACGAACACCTTCTGCCTCCATTACATCGTCAGCTACAAATTTATCGAGAGCTGAAATGTTCATGCCAAAGCCTTTAGCAATGCGGGCTACATTTCTGCCAACTTGACCAAATGCGTAGATACCTAAATTTTTCCCTTTAAGTTCTGAACCGGACTTTCCGTTGTATTGGTTGCGACACATCATCACTACCATACCAAACACAAGTTCGGCAACAGCATTAGAGTTCTGACCCGGAGTATTCATCACGCAGATGCCTCGCTTTGTGGCTGCTTCAAGATCAATATTGTCATATCCGGCACCAGCGCGGACAATGACCTTAAGTTGAGGGGCAGCCGCCATCACTTCATCATCTATCTTATCGCTGCGCACTATGAGACCCTCAACGTCCTTGACTGCTTCAAGAAGATCCTCACGAGTACCCATCTCTACGAGTTTCAGTTCGTTGCCACTGGCATTGACAGTATTGGCAATCGCCTTTACTGCATCTTTAGCGAAAGGCTTTTCCGTAAAAACTAATACTTTCATAATAACGACTGATTAATGAAGTGATTCAAATTCATGCATGCATTCTACGAGAGCATCTACAGATTCCATTGGAAGAGCATTATAGAGAGATGCACGGAATCCGCCTACATCACGATGTCCCTTTATGCCGATGATACCCTTTGAAGTAGCAAAGTCGATGAAGTCTTTCTCAAACTCTGCATATTCAGGCTTCATGACAAAGCAAACATTCATAATTGAACGTGACGCTTTATCCTGAACTGTAGCCACAAACATCTTGCTTGAGTCAATGGCCTCATAAAGTTTTTCTGCNTTTGCTATGTCCATCTTCTCTATTTCGCGAATNCCNCCGAGGCTCTTATAATACTTAAGAGTCTGAAGTGCGGCAAAGATAGGAAGCACTGGTGGTGTGTTGAACATAGAACCTTTGTCAACATGAGTCTTATATTTGAGCATNGTGGGAATTACACGGCTCACCTTGTCGAGAGCTGCGTCCTTGACGATACAGATAGTCACGCCTGAAGGAGCAAGATTTTTCTGTGCACCTGCATAGATGAGATCATACTTACTTACGTCTACNGGACGAGAGAAGATATCAGAGCTCATGTCGCAAATCATAGGCACGCTCACTTCCGGATCTTTGCGGATTTCTGTGCCNTAGATAGTGTTGTTGGAAGTATAGTGGAAGTAATCAGCGTCTGCAGGCACTGTCCAACCAGTTGGAATTACTGTATACTTACTGTCTTTACCAGAAGCCACTACATCGACCTCACCAAATAGTTTTGCCTCTTTAATGGCCTTTGAAGCCCATACACCGGTGTCAAGGTAAGCAGCTTTGGTATTGAGGAAGTTCATAGGAGCCATTGCGAACTGAAGACTTGCACCGCCACCGAGGAAAAGCACACTATAACCTTCCGGCACTTCAAGAAGTTCTTTTACAAGAGCTACTGCTTCATCCACAACAGCTTGAAATTGCTTGCTGCGGTGGGAAATTTCAAGGATCGAAAGACCCATGTCAGCGAAGTCGATGATAGCATCCGCTGTATTCTTGATAGTGTACTGGCTCAAAATTGATGGGCCTGCATAAAAATTGTGTTTCTTCATCTTCTTTAAGTTTAGATGTATGAATGTTTTTCTATCTCAGTGGGAGAGATGTATAAATTCTCTGATGCAAATTTAATCAAATTTTATCAATTTGCCAACTTTGTTACCAAAATTTTAATAAAACAGATAGACTGTCTCTTGAAAGATTATAATATTTGCTGCTTAAGTTTTTCTACATATTGATCAATGCGGTGCAATTCTTTTGGAATGTCTATTTCCTGCGGACAGTGAGANACACATTGATTGCATCCAATGCAGTGGCTTGCCTGCCTAAGTTTAGGCACTGATCTGTCGTATCCAACAAGGAAAGCCCGACGAGCCTCAGCATATCTTGGAGACTGACTGGATGTCGGGAGATTATCCTGATTTACGCATTTATTGTAGTGCAAAAGATTTGCAGGAATGTCAATGCCATAAGGACATGGCATGCAGTATTTGCAGTCGTTGCATGGCACTGTCGGATATTCCTTCATTAAGTCNGCAGTCTCNTGCAAGAATGCAAGATCATCTTCCGTAAGGGGTTTGAGAGGACTNTAGGTATGGAGATTGTCATCAAGATGCTCCATATANGTCATTCCGCTCAAGACAGTCAGAATATCAGGATGTGTGCCGGCAAACCTGAATGCCCATGATGCCACACTCTCTTCCGGCTCCCTCTGTTTTAGGCGGTTAGCTATATTATCGGGNACTTTTGCGAGNCTGCCACCCAATAGAGGCTCCATTATCACAGCAGGAATCCCTCTCTTCTCCAATTCATCATAAAGATAATGGGCGTTCACGCTTAAAGGTTCTTCCTCTTTTGAGCGTTTCCAATCCAAATAGTTAAGTTGAATCTGTACGAAATCCCATTTGTATTCGTCTTGCTTCGAGAGTAGATAATCAAACACCTCAATATCGCCATGATAAGAGAATCCGAGATTCTTAATGCGACCTTCCTCACGTTCTTTCATCAGGAAATCGAGTACTCCATTGTCGATATATCTTTGACGGAGATTTTCCAATCCGCCTCCTCCTACAGCGTGAAGAAGCATATAGTCGATATAATCGGTCTTAAGTTCTTTCTTAGAATTCTCATACATCGCTATTGATGCCTCCCTTGAATGTGTTGCCGGATTGAAGTTTGAAAGTTTTGTGGCGATATAATAACTGTCACGGGGGTGGCGGCTCAATGCTATCCCANTGGCTCGCTCCGACATACCCTGACAATATACTGGAGAAGTATCGAAATAATTCACTCCGTTTTCAAGGGCGGTGTCTACAAGACGATTCACCATCTCTTGATCTATCTCCTCATCTCCATCATTTCCTCCTTCTATGGGTTTTGTAGGCCAACGCATGCAACCATATCCGAGAATAGAGACCTTTTCTCCTGTCTTTGGATTTATGCGATAAGTCATTTCTCCATCTATAGATTCAGGAGCGACAGAGACAGTCTTTTCAGCGTTTTTACATCCTGCCAAAGTAAGACCGACAACTGAAGTTCCTATTCCAAATTGCTTTAAGAAGTCGCGACGGCTAATGTTATTACTCATAATCTTAATTTGGTTAGATGATTCTGTGATTTTCATGTCCTTCTACATAAATAGCACTGAATGGACGNGCTGGACAAAGATTTTCGCAAGCACCGCAACCGATGCAAAGTTCGGTATTGACAGCCGGAATCTTATGTCCGTTTTTATAATCCACCATCGTTATAGCACCGGTGGGACAGTGGCGTGCGCAGTTGCCGCATTCCACTTCGTCAGTAATTGGCACGCAGTTGTCTTTCACCCATACCGCATGGCCGATTTGGATTGAAGATTTGTCGACAGTGTCAATTGGACGGATTGCCCCGGTCGGGCATACATCTGAGCAGCGAGTACATTCCGGTCGGCAATATCCACGCTCATATGAAGATTCAGGTTGCATGAAATTTTCAATGTCTGTCATAGGGCGTAGCACTCCATTCGGGCAGGCTGAGACACATAGTTGGCAGGCTGTACAGTGATCGTTGAGATTACGAAGACTTATTGCTCCAGGCGGTACTATACGGGTCTTGCGTTTTGGAACTTTCTTTTCTTCAATGACTGCAAGGCCACCATCCACAGTCTTATCTGCAGCCGAAAGCGCGGCAGTTGTGCCTACAAGTGCTGTTGTTGTGAGGAACTGCCTACGAGAACCATCTACTTTTTCTGTTACGTTATCATGACTTGCAGGTTTAATGCCAACATATTTGAAAGAAAGTGCACCTTTATTGCATTTTCCAAGGCAATCAAAACAAGACACACATCGAGAATAGTCCACCTTATGATTTGGAATATCTATACATGAGGATTTGCAGTTGCGGGAACATAGATTGCAGTTAACACATTTAGACTTATCTATTACAATGCGAAATAATGAAAAACGGGAGAAGAAACCTAAAACAGTGCCAACAGGACAAATTGAATTGCAATAAGTGCGTCCATTCCGCCAAGCAAGAATAGCCAAAATTACTAAAGTGACTACTGCCACAATCATGACACCATAGCCATTTTGCCAAAATTCCACATTATAGAAAGCATAGCTGTTATGCTGTTCAGCCCAAGACGCAAGAAGATTATTGCCCCATATCCAAATAGGCCTCAAAATACTTGAGACTATCCTACCATAGGCACTGTAAGGAGCAAGAAGAGCCACCATAGAATTGACACCGGCGATAATTGCAATTATCATAATNGCAAGGAAAGAATAGCGTAATATATTCAAAGGTCTTGAATATGAATATCGATTTCTCTTCATCTTCTTTCCCAACCATCCAAATCCATCNTGCATTATTCCGAGAGGACAAATTATGGAGCAATAAAGACGTCCGAAAAGCAATGTGAGAATTATCAATCCAATTATGACAATAACATTGAGTGAAAGCACGGCAGGCAAAAACTGGATTTTTGCCATCCATCCAAATATTGATTGCCAAGTTCCTGTAAAATCAAGAAAAAGGGGAGTTATTAAGAGAATGCTCACCAATGCCAGGACTCTTCTGACAGTAGCAAAATTATTATGCAGATTGACTTTTTTAGCTATATTCGGCGACTTTTTTTCGGCTAATTTCATATATTGTTCAAATTGTTCAAAGTTGTTTTGCTGTTTATAAGGCAAAATTAATAAAAAACTTCAATCTTTGCAAATTTGGTTTTTCATATATGCATTTCTATAACTTTTCACTCAGAGCCATTTTAGGTCTAAATTATCTGTTATCTTACTCATACATCATAATAAATACGTCTTTTTAAGAAGTATTTTTTGGAGGATATTCTGAATTTTATTAGTTTTGCAGCANATTATAATATCCATTGTGATATTATACATTTGAAATATTAGATTATATAATTATATATTAGTCAAAGAAGTCGAATTAATAAGGATTAATCAGTTATAAAGATGTTAAATGTATTTTGGCTGCTTTTTGGAGTGGCATTGATTATTTTTGCGGCCAATTGGCTGACTGACGGAGCCGCTTCGGTGGCGCGCAGATTTGGTATCAGCGACCTTGTCGTGGGCCTGACAGTGGTGGCATTCGGCACATCTACACCGGAACTTTCCATCAGCATTGTCTCAGCCTTGCAAGGAAATGCTCCGATGGCAGTCGGCAATGTAGTGGGAAGCAACATCTTCAATATCCTGGTCATCATTGGAGTTGTAGCTGTAGTTAGGCCTATCAAGGTGCAAGCTTCAGTCATGGTCAATGAAATTGGCTTGGTGATTATCTCTTCCCTGGCTCTTCTCGCCATCGGATTTGATGACGTTTTGGATGGAGGAGGAGAGAGGTTGGTGTCTCGCACTTCAGGCATCCTCCTTTTGCTCTTCTTCATTATTTTTCTGCGCTATACGTTCGCCCAAGCGAAACATGCACCGGACTCTGCCAATGACCCCGCAGCTTTGAAGGCGGCCGAAAAACCGGAAATGCCCGTGTGGCGAGCGATAATAAAGATTGTTGCTGGCTTAGGTGGACTTGTGTATGGTGGCGACAGATTTGTAGACGGTGCTTCCGGTGTAGCTCTTTCTCTTGGAATGAGTGAGGCTGTAGTAGGCCTTACGATTGTCGCCGCCGGAACATCACTTCCCGAATTGGCAGCTTCTGTGGCGGCCGCAATCAAAGGGAATTCCGGAATTGCAGTAGGAAATGTAATCGGGAGTAATATATTCAATATCTTCTTCGTGCTCGGCACTACGGCTACAATCTCTCCGCTACCATTTGGAGGTGTATCACACTTCGACCTTCTTGTGATGATGGTATCCGCACTGCTTTTCTGGTTTTTCTGCTGGAAATTTGGCAAGCGTACCATTACTCGCCCTGAGGGAGCAATCCTGGTGGCCTGCTATATCGCATATATTGCTTATCAAGTCACTACAATCTCATAAAAATCACACAAAAATCAGGAAAATCTTGCGAGTTTGAGAATTTTTTTGTAATTTTGTGCCGTTTTTGAGGCGACTTATGTTTATGTCGGCTTCAAAACAGTGATAAATAACCAATTAATTAATTAAACGTATGAATCGTTACGAAACCGTTTTCATTTTAACTCCCGTTTTGTCTGACGAACAGATGAAGGAAGCGGTAGAAAAATTCAAAGGCGTGTTGACCTCCAACGGAGCAACCATCGTCAATGAAGAGGAATGGGGCTTGCGCAAGCTCGCTTACCCAATCCAGAAGAAATCAACAGGCTTCTATTGCCTTCTCGAATTCGAAGGCGCGCCAACTCTCGTGAAACAGCTCGAAATCGCTTACCGCCGCGATGAGAAAGTGCTACGTTTCCTCACATTCCGCCTCGACAAGTATGCAGCTGAATATGCTGAGAAGCGTCGCAACCTGAGAGCAAACAAAGCAAGTCAAACCGCTGAAGCTCCGGCTGAAGCAGAAAACAAGGAGGCTTAATCATGGCAGCAAATAGCGAAATCCGTTACCTTACTCCTCTTACTGTTGACACTCGTAAGAAAAAATACTGCCGTTTCAAACGCAGCGGTATCAAATATATCGACTATAAGGATCCTGAGTTCCTCAAAAAGTTCCTCAACGAACAAGGCAAGATCCTTCCCCGTCGCATCACAGGAACTTCTCTTAAGTTCCAGCGCCGTGTGGCTCAGGCCGTAAAGCGTGCTCGCCACCTCGCTCTTCTCCCATACGTAACTGACTTAATGAAATAATAACCATTTTAACGAAAGCTATATATGAAACTTATTCTCAAAGAAAACGTAGTCGAACTTGGCTACAAGGATGATGTAGTGGAAGTGAAGGATGGTTATGGTCGTAACTATCTGATTCCTCAGGGTAAGGCTGTCATCGCTTCTGACGCCAACCTTAAAGAACTTCAGGAGAACCTCCGTCAGCGTGCACACAAGATTGCCGCTATCCTCGCTGAGGCTCAGAGCCAGGCTGACGCAATCAAAGACGTTCAGCTCGTTATCGAGGCTAAGACTGGTGCTAACGGCGTAATCTACGGCAGTGTAGGCGCAGCTCAGATTGCTGATGCATTCGCTAAACTCGGACACAATGTAGACCGTAAGCTCATCTCCCTCAAGAACCCAATCAAGGCAGTGGGCGAATATGTATGCACAGTTAAGTNNCACCGNGACGTTAACGCTGAGGTTCCTGTTGTAGTGGTAGCTGAAGAAACTGAAGAAAAATAATTCTTTAGAANTTNATAAAAAAGTTCCATGCATGAAAGTGCATGGAATTTTTTTTGCACATACCGTTTTTTTTTGTTATCTTTGTGAGTTATAAGTGAAGAAAACTGAACCCCGAATCAGCTTTCTTGATAATTTATTGAAAAATAACAAAATAAGACAACCATATGAAATTTAACGTTCACGGAAAGACTCTTCAGCAGCAACTTGCAGCAGTAAGCAAAGTTGTCAATGCTAAAAATGCCCTTTCTATTCTCGACAATTTCCTCCTCGAAGTGAAAGGGGATCTTCTTCACATCACTGGTTCTGACCAGGAAACCGTAATGACGGCGAAAATGGAGGTGACCAACCAAGGATTGGACGGAAAGATTGCAATCAATGCCAAAAGACTCATGGAAGTAGTGAAGGAGGTGGCCAACTTCCCATTGACTTTCGAAATTGATGAGAATACGGGTGCTGTCGATCTGATTTTTCCGGGTGGACATTTCGAGTTCATGGGTGTGGATGCTGCTGAATATCCACAGAGTTTTGAGACTGACGACCTATCAATCGAGATGATTTTACCCGCTGAAGTGGTGCAAAGCGGACTCGATTATACGCTTTTCGCTATCAGCACTGAGACTATACGCCCGATGATGACCGGCGTCTATTGGGACTTCCATGAGAATGATATCACATTTGTAGGAAGCGATACCCACAAACTTGTTAGATATATTAATACTGCCTTTCATCCTAACCGCGAGACCTCCTTTATTCTCCCGGGCAAACCAGCAGGAATCCTACGCTCACTTATCGGCAAGGATACTGAGAATGTCAAGATTCGAAAAGATGAGAAGAGCGCCATTTTTTCATTTGACGACTTCACTCTTGGTTGCAGATTCGTGAAAGGAAATTATCCTAATTACAATCGGGTGATCCCTCAAGATAATCCAAATGAATTGACTGTAGACCGCCTTGCCCTATTAGCAGCAATGCGTCGCGTCTCGCTTTTTGCAAGCAAAGCGTCAAGCCTTGTCAAGATGAGCATGGATGCTAATAGCTTGGTGCTTCAATCGCAAGACCTTGACTACTCCACTAAGGCAGATGAAAACGTAGCTTGTTCCTACGAAGGGAATCCTCTATCCATCGGTTTTAATAGCGTCTATATGCTTGAAGTGCTTAACAACCTCCCAGGGGAATCGGTCGTAGTGAAGTTATNTGATCCCGGTCGTCCCGGTCTCTTCATGCCTTTTGAACAGAAAGAAAATGAGAATGTTGTGATGCTTCAGATGCCAATGCAGGTGATCGAATAATATAAAAATATCTTGACATGCAACTGAATCTTTCACGCCCTATAATTTTCTTTGATCTGGAGACGACCGGCACAAGTGTCACCTCCGACCGAATTGTAGAAATCTCTCTTATTAAGGTTTTTCCCGACGGACACACAGAGGAAAAGACACGTCGCATCAACCCCGAATGCCATATTCCGGAAGAAAGCACTGCTATTNATCACATCACGGATGAGGATNTGAAGAATGANCCAACTTTCCGACAAATTGCTANNTCGCTCCATGAACTTTTCTCCGACAGTGACATTGCCGGTTTTAACTCTAATAAATTTGACGTTCCCTTGCTGATTGAAGAATTTGGCAGGGCAGGACTCTCTTTTGATGTTGCCGGTAGAAATTTTGTAGATGTCCAAGGAATTTTTCATAAGATGGAACAGAGAACTCTTGTGGCTGCCTACCGTTTTTACTGTGGGAAAGACCTCACGGATGCACATTCCGCAACCGCAGATACACGTGCAACCTACGAGGTACTACTCAGCCAACTCGATAGATATCCCAACCTGAAAAATGATGTCAAGGCTCTCGCGGAGTTTTCAAGTGGCGGACGAAATGTAGACTTGGCTGGCAGAATGATATATGATGAAAACCATGAACCTATCTTCAACTTCGGAAAGAATAAGGGCAGAAAGGTTAGGGATGTGGTGCGCCATGAGCCGGGGTTCATTCAATGGATCATGCAAGGTGATTTCCCAAAGGAGACAAAGGATCAACTCCGCCGCCTTCAATATGAATACCAAAATAAAAAGTGAATATGGAGCAAGCCCTGAAGGGAAAACATATTGTACTCGGCATTTCCGGAGGAATAGCAGCTTATAAAAGTGCTTACCTTTTGCGCCTTTTTATAAAGGCTGGCGCTGAGGTGCAAGTAGTCATCACTCCCAATGGAAAGGAGTTTATCACTCCTGCCACTCTTGCTGCACTGAGCGGAAAACCGGTGGTGTCTGAATTTTTTGCTGCCAACACCGGCGAATGGCATTCTCATGTGGATCTTGGTCTATGGTCTGATCTAATGGTGATTGCCCCTGCCACTGCCTCTACAATCGGCAAGATGGCTAATGGAGTAGCCGACAATATGCTGATCACTACTTATCTTTCTGCAAAAAGTCACGTGATGATTGCTCCTGCAATGGATCTTGATATGTGGGCGCATCCTTCAACCCAACACAATATCGCCACTCTTGAAAGTTATGGTGTGGAGATTATTCAGCCGGGGTCAGGTGAACTTGCAAGCCATTTAGTGGGAAAAGGGAGAATGGAAGAGCCGGAGGAGATTCTCAGCAGGGTAGTGGAGCATTTTTCACGAAGAGAGTCTTTGAAAGGCAAAAAAATTCTCGTCACCGCAGGCCCCACTTATGAGAATATCGATCCGGTGAGATTCATTGGAAACTATTCAAGTGGGAAAATGGGATTTTCAATTGCTGAAGAGGCTGCCTCAAGAGGAGCAGATGTGACTCTCGTGGCTGGTCCTGTCTCTTTGAAAGCCAATAATCCGCGTATCACCAGAATTGACGTACGCAATGCCAAGCAAATGATGGAAGCGGCTGTGAATGCTTTTAAAGATTGCGATGTGGCAGTGCTTTCTGCAGCTGTGGCTGACTATGCTCCTGAAGAATATAGTGATACTAAACTCAAGAGGGAGAATACTGATGGTCTCACTATCAAACTCGTAAAAAATCCTGATATCGCTGCAATTCTTGGAGCTCAAAAAGGTGATAAAATTCTTGTGGGTTTCGCTCTTGAGACAGACCATGAGCATGATAATGCCCTTAAGAAATTGACTAATAAGAATCTCGATATGATTGTACTTAATTCTTTACAAAACCCATTGGCTGGTTTCAATAAGGACACAAATNAAGNGACAATCATAAAGGCTGACGNCAGTNAAGTTGTGTNTCCTGCAAAAAGCAAAAAGGACGTTGCANGCGATATCCTNGNCNAGATTCAATCTATTTCTAATTGAATGAGAAATGATTAAGAAGTTGAAAAATATAGCGAGATATTTGTTGGCTGGAGTTGCAATGTTGCTTTCTCCTTCTGCATTAGCGCAGGAATTGAACTGCACTGTGGAGGTCAACGCACAAAAGATCGAGGGAGGTTCAAAATCTGTATTCCAGACTCTACAAGAGGCNATTACAGAATATATGAACGAAACTCATTTCTCGAATGCGACCTTCGCCACTAATGAAAAGATTGATTGCCGACTNTATCTGACTGTCAGTGAGTATACCGACGACCGCATCACAGGCGACTTGCAGGTGCAGTTGTCACGCCCAGTGTATAATTCCACTTACACTACGACGCTTTTCAACTTCAAAGATAATAGAATTAGTTTTGAGTATCGGGAAGGTGAGNCACTAATCTTCAATGCCACAACTATCGACAATAATCTGACTGCGATACTCAACTATTATGCTTATCTATTCCTCGCTCTGGATTTCGATAGTTTCTCTCCAAAGGGTGGTGAGCCATTTTATGAAAGAGCGGCATCCATCGTACAGGCTGCGCAAAGTCTGGGCGAAATTGGATGGAAGGCTTTTGAGGATCCTAAAAATAGAAGCGGAGTTCTGACTTCCTTCACATCGCCTTCTACCTCTGCTTATCGCCAGATGCTATATGACTATCACAGGAAAGGACTTGATGAAATGGTGACATCTCCTGATAAAGGGAGAGCAGCTATCACTTCGTCACTTAATGCCATAGAGACTGTCTATAATGCGGATCCAATGTCGGCAGCTTTGTCTATCTTCAGAGATTCTAAACTTGATGAACTCGTAAATGTATATTCCAAGGCGCCGCAGACGGAACGAGAACTTGTATACAAATTGCTGCAACCTATTTACCCTTCTGAAAACGAGCGTCTAAGCAAAATCCGTAAGGGTGATGAAAATTAGTAGTAGACACAGGATATGATCAGACAACTCACAATCAATAATTATGCCCTCATCGACAAGGTGGATATCAACCTGTTGGATGGATTGACTATTCTGACAGGCGAATCCGGTGCCGGAAAGTCGGTGATGATGGGCGCAATTTCATTGCTAATGGGCGACAGGGCTGACTCCAAAGTTCTTACCAATCGTGAGGGGAAAGCCGTGGTGGAAGGGGTTTTCGATGCCGTTTCTGAATCATTGAAAGATACATTTGATGCCAACGACCTCGACTGGAACGATGGGCAGATTATTGTGCGTCGCGAGATAGCAGCCAACGGGCGTAGCAGGGCTTTCATCAATGATTCTCCTGTCACATTGCCTTTATTGACGGAAATCGCAGGAGGACTCGTAGATATTCATTCACAGCATTCCAACAGACTTCTTTCTAATCCTGATTATCAGCTAAGCATAATCGATTCCATAGCAAATAATGCTGAATTGCTTGCCCAATATAAGAAGGATTTTGCGCGATTCGCCGGATTAAGAAATAAGATAAAAAAGATTCGTGAGGCGATAGATAGAAGCCGAGAAAATCGAGAATTTCGGGCTTTCCAACTGGAACAACTATCTAAGATAAACCCAAAGGTAGGGGAACTGGAGATTGTGGAGAAAACGTTTGACATCCTTTCGGATGCAGATGATCTGCGAAGCCGCCTTAATTCCGCTGCTTACATGATATCCACTGCCGACGTCTCAGCCCTTTCGATGATAGGAGATGCCGGAGCAAGCATTGACGGCATCGACTTTTCTCTGTTTGAGGGTAGTTCAGATAGTGAACAGTCGGGTATTATGAGCCGCCTTAAAAATGTATATATAGAGTTGAAAGATATTGGAGACTCCCTTGCAAGGATCGCTTCCAGTATTGAGTCAGACCCGGTGAGGCTTGCAAAGGCAGATGCTCGCCTTAAGGAATTATATGAGGCAGTAAAAAGATTCAAAGTAGTTGATTATGACCATCTTGTAGCCCTTTATTCATCTCTAAAGGATGAAGATAAGGGTGGAAATGAAAAAATAGGAGAACTAAATGCTCTTGAACAGGAGGCTCGCGCACTTGGCGACAGCCTGAAAGCGAAGGCAGAGGAGATTAGCAATTCGAGAATAGCGGCAGCCCGCAAATTTGAAGAAACTCTTACTGAAGATGCTCGTCCACTCGGACTAAAAAACCTCAGGTTTAGTGTCAATTTGACACAAGGAAAACTTACTCCAAACGGAAAAGACACCGCTGAATTTCTCTGTGCCTTCAACAAAAGCCAACCCCTTATGCCATTGTCACAGACAGCGTCNGGAGGAGANATGGCACGGCTCACCTTGTGCATAAAGGCTATCACTGCCAATAAGNTTAAACTTCCAACTGTGATATTTGATGAGATTGATACNGGAGTGTCGGGAGATATTGCCGACAGAATGGGATCTATGATGGCTGAGATTGCCGACGGAATGCAGGTGTTTGCTATCACACATTTGCCTCAGGTTGCAGTCAAGGGTAAGTCTCATCTATTGATATATAAGCATGATGAGGGGGAGCGTACTGTAAGCCATGTGAAAATGCTCGATAAAGAGGAGAGGATAAGGGAGATAGCNCGGATGCTCTCAGGAAAAGAAATTAACAATGCAGCTCTTTCCAATGCAAGGGCATTGCTTAAAGGATAAGTAAATGGAAAAAAGTGACTATATATTTGGTCTTCGGGCCATTATTGAGGCCATGGAGGCTGGTAAGGACATTGATAAGATNCTGGTTAAAAATGACATTAATGGAGATCTTGCAAGAGAACTGCTCGGGAAGGCTAAAGCCTATGGGGTGCTCGTAAGAAGAGTGCCTCAGGAGAAACTCAACCGCATTACGATGAAGAATCATCAGGGTGCTATTGCCATTCTCTCAGCAGTGCCATATCATCGCCTTGAAAATCTTATTCCTACTCTCTATGAAGAGGGTAAAAACCCGATGATGGTAGTTCTCGATGGAGTGACCGACATTAGAAACTTCGGAGCCATCTCGCGCACTGCCTGCTGTGCAGGAGTTGATGCCATAGTAATTCCGGAGCATAATTCAGTGTCAATCACTGCAGATGCCATAAAGACATCTGCCGGGGCTCTTTTCCATATTCCAGTGTGTAGGGAAAGAAGCACCTTGGATGCCGTGAAGCAACTGAAAGCTAATGGCTACAAGATAGTTGCAGCAACAGAAAAGGGAGCACGCAATTATACAAAAGTTGATTACACGGTGCCGGTAGCCATTGTGATGGGTGCAGAAGAAACTGGTATTTCCAATGAAGTCTTAAAAGTAGCCGACGACCTTGCGGCTATCCCCATCATCGGAGAAATCAGTTCGCTAAACGTATCAGTAGCCGCCGGAGTCATGATCTACGAGTCTGTCCGACAGAGAATGAAATAATTCAATTTTTTTGCCAATATTTTGGTAAAATCGTATGAAAATATTAACTTTGCATTGAAGTTGATATGAAAGTCGACTAGAGGGTCGGCTTTTTCAATGAAAAATTCTATATTTATGATTAATAGAGTACTCATAAGGATTAAAGTAGTGCAACTGCTTTATTCGTATTTTTTAGTGCAAAACAATTTCACAGTGATGTCTTCGCCGGAGGCACCCACCAAAGAAAAGCGTTTTGCATATTCGCTCTATCTCGATTATCTTTATCTGATGGTGGAAATCGCAAGTTCTATCTCTGCAAATGCCAAATATCCACTGTATCAGACACGATTTATCCAACGACTTACTGGTGACAATATCATTAAGTCGGTCAGGAACAAGTATAGCAGTTCATTGTTTCCGCTGCGAGGTGCTGTGGATGAACTGGCAGAGCGAATCAAAGAGTCGGCAATCTACAAAAATTTCATGAAAGATCCGAAGGCGGACACGAAAATCTGGCCTGAACTCTTCCGTCATTTCATAGCCCCCGATCCGAAAATTTCAGGGATGATAGAAAAATATGAGAACTACTCTCTGCGAGGTGTAGATCGTGCCAAGGATATGATTTCTGCCACATTTAGAGAATTTGCCTCAAGCCAAGACAATATTGCCGATGGACTTGCCGACTTGAAGACAAGTCTGGAAAAAGCAAGGGAACTCTATTTCCGACTTCTTCTCCTCCCTTCTGAAATCACTTACCAGCAGGAAGTGGAACTCGACGAACGCAGACATCGCTACCTAAAGAAAGATGAGGACCTCAACCCAAATCCGAAGTTTATTGACAATGAGCTTGTGAAACTCCTGAATCAGGATGAAGAAATACGTGAATTTGCTGAGAAACATAAGATATCATGGATAGAGCAAGACCGTGAACTTATACGTCATCTTCTTAAAGTGATCACAGAATCAGAACTATATCATGACTATATGGCAGATCCGGTCTCTGATCTTCATGAGGATTGCGAGTTTTGGCGCAAAGCCTTCCGGAATATCATTCTTAACGACCAGGAATTCCTTGAGACTCTTGAGAATATGTCGCTATTCTGGAATGATGACCTCGAAATAATGGGTGAGTTCGTACTGAAGACTTTCCGACGCTTTGAGGATAAAGCAGCTTCTCCGGATTCTAACATTGCCGAACCTGTGCTTCCTATGTATAAGGATGATGAGGATGCAAAATTTGGCAAGGAACTTTTCGAGGCTACGGTTAAGAAAAACACCCTTTACAGAGGATATATAGATGAATCTCTCAATACTCAACACTGGGATTCGGAGCGACTCGCATATATGGATGTCATAATCATGGAGACAGCAATATCGGAGATTCTTAACTTCCCGAAGATTCCACTTCAGGCGTCGCTTAATGAATATATCGAGATGGCTAAATGCTACTCTTCTCCCAAAAGCGGAGCTTTTGTCAACGGTCTCCTTGCTTGTGTGATAAATAATCTGAAAGAAAGTGGTAAACTAAGAAAATAATCATAAATTTAATCAATATGAATTCAATTCTTCTTCAGGCTGCCAATGGTGCAGGCGGTGGCGGACTCAGCGGTATGCTGATGATTGTGGCTATGATCGTGATCTTTTATTTCTTCATGATCAGACCGCAACAGAAAAAACAAAAAGAAATCAAGAAAGCTCGTGAGGCCATGAAGAATGGCGACCGTGTTGTGACTGCAGGCGGCATCCATGGCAAACTCAAGGAAATTTCAGATGCCACAGTCATGATCGAGGTGGCTCCTGGCATGCAGATTAAAGTTGACAAAGGTTCTGTATATCCTGCCGGGGTTGAGAATCCTAACGCTCAGCAGAAATAATAGGCTAAACCCTTATAAGAATCAACCAAAGGCACATGCTTAATTCCATCAGCAATATGTGGCAGACGCTTCGGAAATCATCCAGATTCCGAAGCCTGCTTACATTTTTGGTCTTTGTGGCCATTGCTGCCATGTTTTGGTTGATTCTGACCCTCAATGATTCCGTGCAAGACGGATGTATAGTCAATGTGAGGATCACCAACAAGCCGGACAGCGTGACTTTTATCTCCGATGTTCCCAAGACAATACATGTAGAGGTCAAAGATAAAGGTTCAAGTTTGATGAGGACTATGTGGATGAAGACCCCNACACTNAACCTCAATTTCAGGGAACTTGCTGACNGGGGAGTCTTGAGATGCTCTCGTTCCGACATCATGGCAGCGCTTAAAGAAACTTTCGGCGTAGGCGCGTCGATTATCTCTTCAAGTATCGATTCCCTTAGCCTTGTTTATACTGACCGTCCGGGAAAGTCTCTTCCGGTGGTAGTNGTNGTCAATACAAGTGCCAAAGCNGGATATATTGTTCACGGTCTTCCGAATTCTGACCCTGTCAGAGTCTTGGCTTAT
>WFLX010128774.1_pt1 | contig 55478 bp, 54 predicted proteins | sample 4967041 | NCBI WGS metagenome assembly WFLX01 (sample SAMN12857096, study PRJNA449069) | gut metagenome | isolation source: stool from male and female vole | host: Microtus ochrogaster | place: USA:Florida | collected 2017
CTAGTACTTTTGTTTTCTGTAATAAATATCGGAACAAGTTTAAGATACTTAACCCCTTAATTCAATTTTTTTAAATAAAAATTTTAAAAACAAAAGAGCCATCCTTTCGGATGACCCTTTCTATGGTAGCTAATGTAATTAACCAAGAAGTGATAATACATTCTGGTTGGACTGGTTTGCCTGTGCCAACATAGATGTACCTGCCTGAGCAAGGATCTGATTGTTGGAGTAGCGAACCATTTCTGTCGCCATATCCGTATCACGGATCTGGGACTCAGCTGCTGTCGTATTCTCAACAACATTATCCAGGTTCTTGATGGTGTGCTCAAGTCTGTTCTGAACTGCACCAAGGTCTGAACGCATCTTGGATACTGATGCAAGAGCTTGCTTAATCGTGCTGATAGCTGACTGTGCACCTGCGTTGCTTGTGCCGGAGATGCTTACGCCGCTGATGCTGATACCGGTTGTGTTCATGGATCNGATAGAGATTGCGATGAACTGTCCTGCNTCTGCACCTACCTGCAGGTTCTTTCCTGTGAAGGAACCATCCAACAGGTTCTGCTCGTTAAATGTTGTTGTNCTTGCAACACGGTCGATTTCGCTNNTAAGNGCCTGAACCTCGCTGTCAAGATATCCACGGTCTGCAGATGTCATTGTGTCGTTGGAAGCCTGNANTGCCAGAGTGTTCATTCTCTGAAGCATATCATGTACTTCTGCCAGAGCACCTTCNGCTGTCTGTACACANGAAATNCCATCCTGTGCATTTGCGGAAGCCTGTGTCAAACCTTTGATCTGACGTCTCATCTTCTCGCTGATTGCNAAGCCTGCTGCATCATCTGCCGCTCTGTTTACCTTGTAACCGGAAGACAACTTCTCAGTTGACTTTGCCTGAGCGCTCGTTGTGATACCTAACATCCTGTTGCTGTTCATTGCTGTTAAATTGTGCTGTACTACCATACCTTTTTCCTCCTTGAAATAAGATTTGCGACTTCCCTGCCGCTGTTATTTTGGAGCTTTGCTCCTTGTATTATATATATCGGAACATTTCTCCGATACTTAATACCTAAAATATAATTTTTAAAAAATTTTTTAGTTCTTTTTGTCCATCAGCTGCGGATCAATCAGATTCACTTTATTCATACTGCGATAGTAATTGGATGCCACCTTGGATGTCGTCTTCTGCTGCTGCAGCTTCTTCTTTTCGTCTGCCATCTTCNTTTCNNCCAGTTCNTTNTTCCTNNGTTCCGCTGCCATNNGCGNNGCGCTGGCATCNGAANCTGCCTGANTCTTTTTCTGAATGGAAGCTATAAACTCCTTGTGCTGCTCTTTATCTCTCAGAAGCTCTTCTCTGATACGTTCATATACACTTTCAAAGCCGTCATCCATCCGATCCAGACGCTCAATTATCTCCGCTTTCTTCTCTACCAGATTATCAAAATCCGTCCAGTCCACCGGGTCTTTATCAAGAGATGACTTCTGTGTCGCAGTCATCTCTATCATCTGATCCAGCATCTGTTTTTTCTGATCCAGACTCTGATCAAGCATGGTTAAATATTGTTTCAGCATATATGGCTCCTTTAACTATCCTGTACTGCCGGCTGCTTTGCCCGTTTCATAACTTCCTTCCATGTATCCCGCATAGAATTCAGATGTGTCTTGACCTCTTCCAAGATCTCTTTATCCTTAGATACATTGGCTTCAAACAGCCTTCTTAAAAGATAACGGTAAACATTATCAAAATGCTCAGCTACCGGATATTTATGATTCAGTGTTGCCCGGAACTCATCAATGATCCTCTGCACCTTTATAATATTGGTATGTGCCTTCTGAATATCATCCTGCTCAATTGCCATGATTGCAATATTACAAAATTTGATTGCTCCCTCATATAACATCAGTGTCAATTCCGCGGGAGTAGCCGACATGACCTTATTAGTATTATATTGTGCATATGGATTATTTGGTGCCATTGCTTATCTATCCTCCAGTGTCTGATTGCCNGTCAAACCGGTTANTTACCGCCNAACATNCCGGCAATNGCCGTCTGCTTNGAATTCATCTTTGCAAGNGCAGTCTCCATTCTGGAAAACTTCTGGTAATATCTGTCTTCCATNTCCGTAAGNNNTTTCTCTAATTNAGCAATCTTCTTATCCCACTCNGTTGCCTCNGACTTCAGCTGCTTATCATTATATACCTTATAGATACTGCTGTAATCGGAAGACCCCATCTTGGAGAAGAGATCGTCATACATCTTATTGGCAAACTGCTGGAAGAATGAAGTCACTGCTTCCGGATCGGATGCAATCAGACTCTTTAACTTATCGTCCTTAGTTCCTGTCGTCGTATCGTCCGCATCACCGTCGATATGCAGCATATATCTGCTTTCCTCATCCGTATCAAAATATCCGCCGGTAGCGATACCGAAGTCAGCCAGATACATCTTCTTGCCGTTTACCGTGAACGCTTCATTCGTCACCTTTACCATGGTCATCATGACATCATAAAGCGTATTGTCTTTGCGAAGAAGAGAACCCTTGATCTTATTTTCCCATTCCTCGATCTCCTTCTCAGACATTGCAGATTTCTGATCGTCAGACAAAGGATCGTATCCCTTTGAGGAATCTGCATTGTAAAGCTTTGACATCTCACCGATGAGGTCGTTGTACTCCTTAAGCATATCCTTAATCACATTATATACGCCGTCATAATCGGGCTGTGTCGTAATGGAGATCTCCTCATCCTCATTAGCCGGCATGGAATTGATCGTATAGGTCGAACCATTGATGATAAATGTGTTTGATGTGGAAGTAAACTCCGCACCGTTCAATTCCAGTTTTGCATCGCTGCCATCCGTCTTCTTTGCGGCTTTTGCCAGCATTTTTTTCTGTTCTTCTTCTGTCAGGATGTCAAAGTCGGGCGTTGCTTCCTTGACCTGTGCCTCAGTAGCAAGTCCGAGCTTCATCAGTGCTGTTGCATCACCGCTAAAATGGAAATCATTGGCTACTCCCGTGTCCTTTGCGCTCAAGAACAATCTCTGATTGCCCTCGTCAAAGTTGGCATTAATACCGGCTCCCTTCAGGGCTTTCACCAGTTCATTCATGGAATTAACAACTACGGTATCAGAGCCTTCCTCTACCTCACCGCCGATCTGGATGGTCTTNAGACCATCTTTACCGTTAAGCGTAATTGTANATNCCTCTGCGATCCCCAGCGCTNCTGNCNGGTTTGCCGTAGGATCCAGCTTACCGCCGTCCACATTTTCAATTTGGCTACCCGTCATATAAGCAGCCTTAGCCAGACCTTTAATCTTCGCGGTCTGGATGCCGTTGACAGCATTCGCTCCCGCCACAACAGTAAGCGCGCTGTTAGAGGTTGTCACCTTTGTCTTCTTATACGCCTGAGACAAACGGTTAGTAGACAGTGTTTTATTATAAAAACTAAAAATCTTTTTATTAATATCCTGCCATGCCGACTNNGTCCATGTGNTCANGGTTTTCTTATTCTTTGCNTCCTGNACNTTNTTGGATGCTTTTGATGTATATGCNGTAATAATNNNTTCNGTNTCAAGTCCGGAATTCAGTCCGGTCATTCTTATTAAATCTGAACTCATATTCNATNCCCTCCTATCTCTTNTCGTCAACAAACAGCCCGGCATATTCCCAGACCTTCGCGATCATATCAAGCATCTTCTCCGANGGAACCTCTTTCAACACTTCTTTCGTCTCCTTGTCAACGATCTTTACGGTGATGCGGTTCGTACCTTCATGGATGCCAAACTGGGATTCCACCTTAACATCTTTCTTGTTCAGTTCCTGAATCGCACGCCTGATCGTCTCATCCGACATCTCTTTGTTCTGGTTCTGTCCGGANCCCTCCGAATCGGCATCACTCTTTGATGTCTTTGCTACAGCAATCGTCTGTGCATCCACCATAGGCGCATTTGTTTCCAACGGCTTACCTTCCATGGTCTCCGCAGCAGGTGCCACTNCCGGTTTTGCCGGCTGTGCTGTGTAAGTCATCGCACTGCTTAATGGTTNNATTGTCATGTTACCCACCTCCATGTGAATATTTTAGTAAATTAAAATCATAAAGATATTTACTTACAACTATATATCGGATAAATTATAATATCNCTTANTAAGTTTAGCATCTTGAAATCATAAATTTTTTCTTTAAAATTTATAAACTTTTTATAAACCGCGCACCGCGCCGGAATAAAAGATATTATCAATCCTAACGCATCTGTGCTCCTACTCAAACAGTTTTTTCAAAGCTTCCGGTGACGGCTCTGTCATCGCCTCTTTATTCACTTCCTGAATCTGCACATAAACTTCCTTACGGTATACCGGAATCTCCTTAGGTGCGCTAATGCCGATCTTTACCTGTTCTCCCTTTACGTCCAGGACTGTGATCTCTATATTATTGTTGATCATCAGGGATTCCCCTTTTTTTCTGGATAATGCCAGCATCCTTACACACCTTCCTTTCCATTTGCTTTTTTCGCTGCCTGCAGAATATCATAAATCGCATATTTTACAGGATAATCCGCTTCCAAAATCACCTGGCTGGCCTTTCTGGTATCTGCATTGATGATCAGCGGCGCTTTCAGATTCACACTCATCTTCGTCAGATCCGAAGGAACCGTGATCGTGACAAGCACCAGGATATTCTCCATCCCTCCGATCGCTGTCAGAAGGTCATCATCAACCAGCGGCGCATAATCCTGCTTCACTGCCAGCGGATCGATGACCGGCATGGCAAATCCCGGCTCCTGCACCGACTGCATCCAGCTGATGCCGCCCTTCAATCCCTGATCTGCATCATGAATCAGCGCAAAATCAACCAATTCCGGAAAGCCGATGATCCCTGCCGGAAAATGAATCATTTTATTGTCGTCAATCGTCACTTCTCCAAAAATCCGCGTATTAATAACCATTTTCTGTTCCTCCATTTATCTTTTTATTAAAATACATTTTTGCATTTTACAGATAATTCAACAGTGTCGTCTTGATCATGCTGCTGGTCGCCATCAGCGCAGCCTCGTAGGAAACCTCAGCACTGGAAAGATTAACAGCAACCTCTGTCTCGTCCGCATCCTCATTATCAGATTTTAAGTTGTCAAATGTCTCCTTCTGATCCGTCAGCCTGTTATTGATCAACGCAAGCCTTGCCGAACGGTTGCCCACCACTGTCCGCGCTTCATCGGCATCATGCTGGTATCCCTGCATCTTTGTAATAAAATGACTGAATTTCTTCTGAAGCTGATCCTTGGTAAATGCCTCCGCCTTTTTTGCCGCTTCCAGATCCAGAGCGATCGCTTTTCTCTCGTCCTCGGAATATTTGGTATCTTNNGACATTTCNTNCAGCTTTGCTTTCATATTCTCAATATCCGTCANTTTATTNGCCANATCNGTNATCTCCANAACATCTCTTCCGATCCCATGCTTATAAACATCNTCNGCNTAAGTATTGACCTGAATGNACTGGTTAAATCCCACCTGATATTCTATCGGCTGCCCNATNGTCCGNTTCTGCGGATAATCCGGATTATAGTTGATCGTCAATGGTTTGTTGTTTGCATCCACCCGCGTATCCAGTGTATCTGCCTTAAAATAATGCTGCGGGCGAAGATCCGTCGATTTCCAGTTTGTCTTGGAATAGGTGATCGTATAGGTTTCATCCGTTTTCTGCATGTCCTGATAGATGTCAGCCCCCATTAAAAGTTCTCCCGTGGATGGCACCAGAACTAACTTATCTGCATTTTCCGGTTTTGCAATATACGCATATGCCTCTGCAGGATCAGTCATGACCGCGTCGGCAGTATAAGCCGGAACTAATTTACCATCNGCATCCAGTTTNTTNATGGTGACATCCATCGCACCNCCTTCCAGATCNGTCTGTTTNTCATCCANATTGCCATATGCCANNCGGAAACGGAAATAATCCACCTGCGTGATATCATTTTCCGTNATCAGGGGATCCGTGCCATCGGCATACGTCGTCTCACTTAAGTTCCTGAGATCATCACCCGCTGCCGAAGCAATATCAATAAATGTCTCCTGCTCCAGTGCCGAACGGTCAAATGCCTCGGTAATCACATATTGTTTTTCCGTCTGTGTTCCAAAGGTCAATGAAGTATCTGTCCGGTATCCGGTAAAGATATATCTTCCGGCATAATCCCCCTTGCCGGTATCATAAACTTCCTGATATAGTTTGTTTAAGCTCTCAATAATAACCTTGCGATCCTCTGTTTTTAACTGATCACTGGCTCCCTTTTCACACTGCGTTATCATATCCTGCAATACGGATATTGTCGTTGTTAATGCGCCCTCCGTCAGCTTCAGCCAGCTGTCAGCATCGGGAACATTTTTCTTAAGATACTGCGTTACCTGATCTACATCGCTTCTAAGACGCAGCGCGCGGATCGCAACGATCGGATCCTCAGAAGGCCTGTTTACCTTTTTTCCGGTAGCAAGCTGGGTATTTAACATATCCTGAGCAACTTTATTGTTATTAATGTTAACCAATGCATTGTTCTGCATTACTTTATTTGTGATACGCACGAAATNACCNCNTTATGTGAATCCGTTCCCGTTATTCTCAATCCCTTGAATCATGTTAACATCTCATAGTGTATATCGTCAATCTTTTTCAACTCCATAAGACTTTTCCACACTTTTTTCCAAAACAATATAAAAATTCTGACTGCGCAAAAGAATTGGACAAACGCCTTACATGAACCATTCCCTTCATGTAAAAGCCGTTTGTCCAAACATTTTTGCACGTTCTGAATTCACATTTCCAATACGCTTATACCATGCTCCGCAGCACAGTTCTGCCGCTACACTCCCGTCTGCAGAATCAGTCTGTCATATACTTCCGTCAGTACCTGTATCATCTTGGAGGCCATATTATAACCCTGCTGGAACTTTGTCAGGTTGACCGCTTCCTCGTCATTATCCACGCCGCTGACAGACAATCTCTGATTGGCTATGGTATTGCCCATGATCTCATAATTGTCCTTAAATGTCTCGGCACGCTGGGCGTTCAACGCAACATCCCCCAGCATACATACCAGATACTGATCTGCACAGCATCCTCTAAAGCTCATTTTCTTTGTATTCGTCCTCAGATCGATCAGACTCTTTACCACGTCGTTATGATCATCCCCTGTATACTGCTTCGTCCTAGTAGCAAGCTTATTGGCGTCCTTCAGGATTGCATCTACGATCTTAAAGTTTCCTGCCGTCAGCTGATAATAGCTGTCCGCATCCTGTTTCACGGTGATCGTATGACCTTTCTCACCCGTCTTTTCAAAAGAAAAAGTATCCTTACCATCTACACTGGATGGATCAAAGAATGTATATTCCTTTCCATCCGCGTTTTCACAGGTAAATAACCCAAGACCGGCATCTCCGTTATCCTGTATTCCCGTTTTCATGATGTTGTTGTAAGCGGTGGAGAACATGCGGACCCACTCATTCATCTGGGAAAGGTAATACGGAATGCCCTGATACTCAATATCCGGTCCGATGGTAGCTGAGAGCTTCTGTGTCGCCGCAAAAACAGTCACGTTATTTCCTTTGTCTTTCTCCTTATTCAGTTCAAATTCAAAGGTGCAGGTCCCCTTTCCATCCTCACCCTCTACATAATTATAAGTCCAACGATCATAATAATACCGTGTGTCACCGATTGTAATGATGCCGCCTGTCTGTGATAAATTCAATTTGTTAAGATCCGTCAGATAATCGGCGCTGACCTCCACAGTCACCTTCTGTGCCGCAGTATCTACCTTTGACACGGTACCGGCAAACTGTTCCCCGTTATTACCGTCGCGCATCTGGATCAATCCGGCAAGCTTGCCGCCGGTGGTGCCGCCGTAAATATTGAGCGCATCCCCCTGATCCCGGTAATCCTGAGACGACCACTCTCCTTCGCCCGTAAAATAGATATCATAAAGTCCATTCACATCGGTCTGGTTCACATTTTCACTATTCTCACGCGGAACGCAGGTCAGAGTCTTATAGGAATTGCCATCTACAAGCGTCTGTCCGCAGATCTTGACCACATATCTTGTTCCGCCTGTATCACGGAGCGGTGAATTAGTATCGATGATATCGATCTCTTCCACATCCACATCAATGATCTTGGACAATTCATCCACCATGAGATCCCTCTGGTCACGCAGCTCATTCGCCATAACACCGGTGTTCATCTCAATGACGTTGATCTGCTTATTCAATGCGCAGATCTCCTGCGATATGGAACTGATACGGTCAGCGTTGACCTTCATCTCATGATTGACATCGGTCTGGAGCTTCTGAAGATTCGTATACATTTCATTAAAATAAGTACAAAGATTGTTGGCATATCCGATCGCCTGCTGTCTGACCGTCACATCACCCGGATTCTTAGCAAGCTCCGCCAGCGAGTCGTAAAACTCATCAAATATTTTGTTGAATCCTTTGACCCTGTCGTCATCCTTGTAATACTTCTGGATGATATCCATATAATAATCCTTGATCTCATACTCGCCCAGCTTGGAATTATTTTCCCAGAATTTCTCATCATAAAAGATATCCCTGACGCGCTCGATCGCCAAAGTATCCACGCCGGCACCCACACAGCCGTAAGTGGTAAAGGCACGGATGGGATTGGCTGCCTGTGTCTGCACCTGCTGGCGGCTGTATCCCTCCGACTCCACATTGGCAATATTATTGGCAGTCGTATTCAACGCCGCATTGGATGCCTGCAGACCCGTATATGCTGTATTCAATCCCAAAAATGTTGATGACATATATTAATAACCATACCTTTCCGTAACCTGCAAGCTTTCATACACTTTAGCGCATTTTAGTGCTGATGTCGCAGGCACTATATTTGCAAACCGAATTTATTCGGTTTTAATGAATTTATTCGGTTATGAAAATTTATTTTTCACACTATTACACATTAATATTGATAAAACCGTACATTTTATGAACCCAGCTGCATAATGATATGCTCCATACACTCGTCAATGACGTTGATAAAACGGCTGCTGGCATTGTAGGCATTCTGAAACTTGATCATATTGGTCAGCTCTTCGTCCGTCGCCACGCCGATCGCACCCTGTCTTGCCGCCTCTACCGACTCTACCGTAAGATCCTGATTCTCCTTCAGCTTCATAAAAACATTGCCCGAATTAGAGATCTGTCCGATAAAGTTGGCGTAATATTCCGAAATGGAAATCGGATTGGTCAATGTAGGATTTAATACGAAATCCTTTTGATTCATCCGTTCCAGCAGGTTCTTCATCGTCACGTGATCCACGGATTCATCCGGACGGATCATGCCGAGATGTGCCGGATACTGCCGCAGGTCTTTATTCACCATAAGATTATCAATGGAAAACCATGTCGCCGGATCCTTCGGATCCTCCGGTGTTACAATATAACCATTCCAAGCCTTTGCTTTAGGATCTGCCGAAGCATCGGTATATTCATCCATGCAGTCGATCCTCTGGAAGATCTGGAGCGGCACATAGATCGGTCTGTTATTCTCATTGTAACCCTGAATCTGGCAGAGATACCCGGTCTGCGTATCTGCGCCCTGAGCGATCACATCATTGATGGTGGTAACCACAGAATGCACCAGCTTATCAAATTCCGCCATGACATTCATCATAATGGAATTGCTTACCTTTTCATAGGCTTCCTCATCCTTCAGATCCCACTGATTGCCGCGATGGTCGCCCCTTGCCAGCAATGTTGCCTTCAGGCTTCCGATGTCCGTATGACGTAATGCGGAGATCTCCGTCGTCAGATCAAATACCGGCGCCGTGCTTGCAACATATCTTTTGGTTCCGTCCGGCAGTATCTCTGTCTCTGCGCTGTCCGGCCAGAAACACGTATAAAAGCCTGTCTTTAAGTCCGCATCATAAGCCATTTCATTGACTTCATTCGGTCTTACAAAATCATGTCCTTCGAGCTTAACAAGAACATTGCCATGCACATCCGTGTCGTATTCGATCTTGCAGATGCTCGCAAGCTCATCCATCGCCTGATTTCTTGCATCCCGATAGTCATTGGCATTCTCAACACCACCCGCCTCAATGGCTCTGATCTTATTGTTCATCTCATAGATGGTGCGTCCGAGCTGATTGATACGGTCTACCTTCTGGGTTACCGTATAGTTCAGCTTATCCTGATAATCGCAGAAATCAGAGTAGGCATTCCTTGCCGCTTCTGCAAAATTCTGGGAATATTGAATGAACAATCCCTGATTAACCTCGCTGCTCGGATCCTTTGCCATCTCCTCAATAGAATACATCAGATTCTTAAAAGCATTGGAAAATGTCGCGTCATGCAGCTCTCCCAGGATTCCTTCCACTTCTTCCACAGCAGCATAAGACACATCATAGAATCCCTGTCTGCCAACCTCTTCACGATACGAGAGATCCAGGAAGCGATCCCTGACCTGCCTTACTTCCGATATATATACGCCAAGACCAATCTGTTTCTGCGCAACGCCGGTGATATTCTTAGAAAGAAAATTATATTGTCTTGTGGCATACGATACCTGCTGTCTGACATAACCCTTTGTATCTGTATTAGTTACATTATGCGCAACGACATTCAATCCTTCCTGACTGGACTGTAATCCTGAAGTTCCTACGTATAAGCTGCTCATTAACGACATATGAATCTCTCTCTTTCTTTATGCGATTATTGTTTCGCATCAAATCTTTTAGTCCCGCTCCCCATGATGCTGCCTGTATTGTAAGCATCCTTATTATAATCTGCAGTCTCCGGCGCCTGTTTCATCGACTGCAAAAGCGACATTTCAAACTGAACCATCTCCAACGAACTTTTCAACAGGTCGCGATTACGTTCATTAACCACCGTCATATTGCCAAGCGTGGTCTTTAACCTGCCATGTACCTCGCGCAGCTGGTTCTGTTCCTCCGGGCGCGATGACATCATCGTAATCAGGTCAGGGATATTCAGCTCCTCTGAAGAATGATTGGTAACATCCGCGATATCCTTCATCGTCTGGATTCTCTCTTTCTCCAGCTTCTGGATCCTCTCCACCACCAGCTGTTCCTCTCCTGTGATACGGTCCAGTTCCGGAAGATCCCCCTTGATTATGATCGGGGTCTTTTCTTCCGAAAGCTTTACAAGCGATTCGTACTCCCGCTCCTCCTGATTTAATATCGCAATGATATTTTCCATTAAGCTAGCCATCGCATGTTCCCCTTCAACTGATTTCCTTAACAATATCCCAGCAAAAAAAACTGGCGTCTGTAAAGGAATGACCCTTACAGACACCACGCTTAATCCACGTACCCATGCAGGCGCCAGTTAAGCGAGTGCCTGACCAAGTCTCTCCATCATCTTCTGTGCAAATTCTTCCCCGCTCACTTCATAAGTTCCGTTTGCCAAACGCTGTTTAATCTCAGCAACCTTATCTTCTCTTATATCAGGTGCATCGGAAACTGCCTTTTTAGCAACCTGCATATCTTTTCCGGTATTGGAAATCTGAAGTTTGTCTTTAAAATCTGCGCCTTTCGCTGATGCAGTTTTATTAGTCGGCTTGGAAGCACCATACATCTGTTGAATTTGTGAATATGCTTCTATTCTCATTTCGTCTTCCTCCTTCCGTGGATTCTTCACTGCTATATATATTATCGTCCACTTTTCTAAAAACTTTAGAGCAAATCAATTTATTTTTTAACAAGTTGTAACTCACCGGCTACAATGCTATAATTTCACTATATTATTAATAGAAGAAAGGTCCAAATTATGGAAATTTTATTTTACCGCTACGGAAGCATCTGCGAGCCGGATATCATCAAATGTTTTCGCTCCATGAAGCTGGAGGTCGTTGAAGAAAATTCACAGGTGACCAATAAGAAGGTATCTCCTTCCGAAACCGTGGACGCTGTTTCAACGCTGATCGAAAAGCATACATTCCTATTTGTATTTTCCATCAATTTTTTTCCGGCAATCTCCGAAATCTGCCAGATCTATCAGATGCCCTATGTCTGCTGGACCGTGGACTGTCCGGTCATGGAGCTGTTTTCTCCCGCTCTTGCCAATGACTGCAACCGTATCTTTATGTTTGACAAGGCCCAGTATGAATATTTCCGCCACATCAATCCTGAACGGATCTTTCATCTTCCGCTTGCCACCAATGTCAGCCGCTGGGATCAGGTGATCTCACAGGCATCTCCCAAAGATCTGAAACATTTTTCCTCCGATATTTCTTTTATCGGCTCATTGTACGCGGAAAAAGACCCCTATGATAAAATACAGGGCTTATCAGAATATACCAAAGGGTATGTGGAGGGCATGATTGAGGCGCAGCTGCAAATCTATGGCTATAATATGTTAGAAGATCTGTTAAATGTCTGCCCTGACAATTCCGCCGTTTTATCAGACAGATTTTTGTCTGCCGGTTCTTCATTTTCAGTAGACGATGCCTTGACTGGTGGTTTACATAATATTACAAGACAAAAAACTGCTCTTTCTCCCATTATGCAGGATTTTATGGAACATGTGCCGGATCTGAAGGAAAGTCCCTATGCTCCTTATTTTCCCCCTTCTTATATCATAGCGCATCATTTTATCGGCATGCACGCTGCCGTGGCAGAACGCCACCGCCTGCTTTCAATGCTGTCAGAAAACCATGCCGTGGATCTTTATACCTTCAGCGATACCGTCCGCCTTCCCAAGGTTTACAACCGTGGAGGCGCCAAGACTCTGACAGAGATGCCCCTGATCTTCCATCAGAGCCGCATCAATCTGAACATGACCATCCGGCCGATCCAGACCGGACTTTCGCTGCGCGTCTTTGACATTTTGGGCTGCGGCGGATTTCTGCTGACCAATTACCAGCAGGAGCTCGGCGAGCTTTATGAGATCGGGAAAGACGTGGAAGTATTTACCTCAAAAGAAGAACTGGCGGAAAAAGCAGCTTATTATCTGACCCATGAAGAGGAACGTCAAAAAATCGCCAGAAGCGGATATGAAAAAACACGCGCGCTCCATACCTATGAAACGCGCATCAGCCAGATGATCCGGATGATCTATCAAACATTATAAACCCAAAACACACAAATTTACCAAGAACTCTACTGCTTCGCATCACAGATCCTGCGGGAAACGCTTAAACCGGCGTTTTCCTAAACATCCTCCGGCAGCGTCTTAAAGAAATGAACTACAAACGGCACTACTACGGCAAAGGTAATCACATCCGCTACCGCCTGTGCCAGCTGTATTCCAAGCAGCCCCAGCCAGCTTGTCAGCACAATGATCAGTGGGATAAAGCAAAGACCGCTTCGAAGAATTGATAAAAAGGTTGCCGTCTTATGCCTGCCGATGGTCTGAAACAGCATGGTTGCACACACAATCATCGGATGAAAGAACAGCGCCACTAACTGGAAGCGGAGCGCCAATGTTCCAATCTCGATCACATCCACATCATCCCGAAAGATACCGATCAGACGGCCGGAGCATACCAGTCCCGCTATCGCCAATGTCCCCAGTAAAATTTCTCCCATCACTGCCGTAAAGTAAAATGCTTTCCGCACACGCTTATATTTTCCGGCGCCGTAATTAAATGCCGACACCGGCTGGAATCCCTGTCCGATCCCAAGCGCAACCGCAAAGATAAAGAAGCTGATCTTGCCCACGATAGACATAGCCGCCAGAGCCGGATCACCATAATTCCCGGCAAGACTATTTAATACCATTGTGGATAAGCTTGTCATTCCCTGTCTTGCAAGACTCGGCAGTCCGGTCTTCATAATCAGGATTAACTGAGCCATGCCTCCCTTAACGGCGGATAAAGATAATTTACTCTGGGTCTTTCCAAACAGGAACATACTCAGAAGAATCAGAAAACTGATACACTGGGAAATCGCAGTGGAAAGCCCCGCTCCCTTTACACCCATGTTAAAATGAAAGATAAAAATCGGATCTCCGATGATATTTAACACACCGCCGACCGTCAGTCCGATCATGGCAAGATAGGCTTTTCCTTCATACCGAAGTATATTATTCAGGACAAATCCCGACATCGTAAACGGCATAACCGCCAGAATAAAGATTCCGTAATCCTTAGCATAAGGCAGCACCGTGTCTGTACTTCCCAGAAGATACATCAAAGGTTCCAGAAAAAGAAGTCCCAACAGTCCCATGACAGTCCCTGCAGCCAGACTGGCAAAAAAGCTTAGGGACGCCAGAATCCCCGCGCTTTTTACATCCTTCTCTCCGAGCCGTCTCGCAATGATACTGCCGCCGCCCTGCCCCAGCATAAAACCTACTGCCTGAATAATCGCCATCAGACCAAATACCACACCGACTGCGCCGCTGGCGCTGTTGCCCAGCTCACCGACAAAATATGTATCGGCCATATTATAGATATTTGTCACCAGCATACTGATCGTGGTGGGGATTCCCAGCGTGATCACCAGCTTCGATACCGGCCATGTGGTCATTTTTTCATAATATGCGTCAGTTACAGCATTGGCTTCGCTTACATCGTTTGCTTCGTTTGTATCAGTTGCTCCATTTGCTTTGTTTGCGTCATTTACATCTGTCACTTCACTCGCCTCTTTGTCTTGTCTTTCTTATTTATCCAATCTGCCCTATTTATTCCATCTATCTCATCTGCTCCATCCGTCCGTTGCACAACATAGATATCCAAACGAAAAGTTATGTAAACCGGACTTTCCATCATCCGAACCCACATTCTCTTATTCTACCTCCGATGGATGCGCCAGTCCTCTAATGACCTCTCCCGCAATCATCAGCCCTGCTACAGACGGTACGAATGCCACACTTGGAATCACCTTATCCGCCAAAGACGGCATGACCGGCTCCTCCGTAGAATACACCACCTTCAGGCTCTCCACACCGCGTTTTCTAAGCTCATGACGCATCACCTTTGCCAGCGGACAGTTCTTGGTCTCATAGATATCCGCCACCTGAAGCATTGCAGGATCCAGCTTATTGCCCGTTCCCATACTGCTGATGACAGGTACGTGGCAGGCTTTCGCCGTAACGATGATCTCCAGCTTTGCCGTCACGGTATCTACCGCATCCACTACATACGAATAGTGAGAAAAGTCAAATTCCACCGCATTCTCCGGCAGAAAAAAGCACTGCCTTTCTTCCACCTCAGCCGTGGGATTGATCTCTAATATCCGCCGCTTCATAACAGACGTCTTACTTTGTCCTATCGTTTGATCCGTTGCAATGATCTGCCTGTTGATGTTGCTTTTACTGACCTTATCATGATCAATCAAAACAAAAGAGCCGATCCCGCTTCTCGCCAGCCCTTCCACAACATATCCTCCCACGCCTCCGATACCGAATACCGCCACCCTTGCCGCAGCCAGCCGTTCCATCGCCTCATCGCCCAGCAGCATCCTTGTCCTTGCAAATCTTTCATTCATAAGTATAACTTAAAATCTATCCTTTCCCTCAGCAAAATATGCCGAACATTTCAAGCCATTTTAATGTTAATTGCTTATCACACTGCCATGCATCGTATCATCCCTGCTCCCTGATAATGGAGCCATTCTCAATCCTGAATACCATATCGCATTTTTCAATCGTCTGCAATCTGTGTGCTATGATCAGCAGCGTCTTTTTTCCATGGAGCCGATTGATGGAATCCATGATCGCCGCCTCCGTGTCATTGTCAAGAGCGGAAGTGGCTTCATCCAGAATCAGCACCTCAGGATCATTATAAAGCGCTCTTGCGATACCGATTCTCTGCCTCTGCCCGCCGGAAAGCCTTACCCCGCGCTCACCGATCCCTGTATGGACTCCCTCCGGCAGGGACTTCACAAACTCATCCAGCTGGGCTTCTTTCAGCGAATACCACAGCTTATCCTCATCGATTTCCTCCTCCGGCACACCAAATGCCACATTCTTCCGGATATCCGCATCCAGAAGGAAGATCATCTGGGGAATATAACCTACATTGGCAAGCCATTCCCTGTAATGGTCTTCAATATCGACGCCGTCAGCCTTAACGCTTCCTCCCTGCAGCTTCAGCAGTCCTAACAGGATATCAATGATCGTGGTCTTGCCTGCGCCGCTGGTCCCCACGATTCCGATGGATTTGCCGATAGGAAAGACTACATTTGCTTTATCAAAAATCAGCTTATCGGAATTCGGATAATGATAAGTGATATTTTCCAGCCTGATCTCTCTGGTCACCGGAAGCTTTTCTTTCGCAACCACCGCATAAGAAAGATCGGTATGTTCCTCATCCGTTTCCTCGATCAGATTATCGCTGACATTGAAGAAAAACGGCTCGTTAAACGCCATGCTTGTCAACTGGTTATTGATCCTGCTGGCTGCAGGCAGCAGTCTCATGGCAGCAATACCGAAAGCGGCAAGCAGCGATACCATGCCGGACACATCCACGTCGCACAGGATCAATACCGCAATATAGGTCAGCAGCGCACCAAAACANACGGTCTCTATCAGAAGCTTCGGCGTATTATTAAACATATTCTGCCGTTCCATGGCTTTGACATAACCCTCGCCCACCTCGCAGTATTCCTCAATAAAATGCTGTTCACGGCCTGCCACCTTGATCTCTTTGATCCCCTGTATCGTCTCTGCGATCCTTGCAAACATCGCCGCGCCATAGTCCTGATTCTCCTTACCGGTCCGGTTCATGATGGGTTTGATGATATTCTTGATCACCACAAGCGTCACCAACAGCACNACNGCNAAGACNATGGTCATCACCGGATCNTTGATAAANAGCGTGACTGCCAGAAATACCGACACGATNGCCTCCGCCGCNATCTGCANNACNGACATGATCAGCGCATACATATTGCTGACNTCNGCGGTAATGCTTCTCTGGATCACCGCNGTTTCCGCATTAAGATAATATTCATAATCNCGTCTNACNAANTTCTTCATAAGATTGGAAGANGTNTTAAATTGATTGGAAAAAATAAAGTGGTACATNTATTTCTGCTGNAAGAACTGGAACAGNTTCTTTACNACATATAAAAGAACCAGAAAAAGAATCGCCAATGCCGAAAAGGTCTTCGTGCTTCCGATTCCCAGCAGACTGCAGATGCTCTGATANGTCTTCCCCTGGGCAAGNTCATCCGGNGAAAGGATGATCGTCACCACCTGCATCACCATCAGGGCAGCCCCCGACTCCAGCACCGCGGANATCACCATCATGACAAACAGCTTAAACATTGACAGTTTCTGTTTCTTATCCATTAATATATTGATTTTTCTTATGATTTTAAGCATGTTNGTTCTCTCTTCTTTCCATATCTGCACATACCTTCCCTGAAATATTTATTTAGGAAGATTCCACATAGGCTCCCCCGCCCGGATGCAGCTCGTCCCACTTTTGGTTCATCAGGATATGATTTTCCTCCGGCTCATATTTATCCCAGATATGCGGTCCCAGATTGATCTTCTCCTCAACAAACCGNATACCGGACATCACCGANGTAATNATGGAAANCGCCTTTTTAAAATGAATCCCTTCGATAAAGTTCAGCACCTCNATGGGGAACTTTCCGTGTATTACGATACATTCCGGGAATAGTTTCTCATAATCCACGTCATCCCTCGGATGGGGCTTGATCACCACCTGATATCCCTTACAATATTCTCCGATGATCTCCTTCGCCACCTGCTCCCGGATCGACGTGACGTTAGGAAATGCCTCTGTCAAGAACAATATACAATCTTCGCAGCCCTCAAGCCTGCAGACGATCTCATCCGCATCCGGCAGGAAGATTCCAAGCATGATCCGCTTTTGCTCCGAAGTAAGGGATTCCTCCATGTTTTTCCGGGGGATTACCTTATATTTATCAAATCGATATTTAATAAACGAATCATCATTGATTTCCATATCAATACAATACTTACTATATCCATTCTGTATAAATATCAGATTATGTCTTGCCAAAAATGCTTTTAATGCAAAATGTCCTTCATTATCCTGATGCGCCGCATCGAAGTGTTTCAGACAATCCAGTCCATCCTCCACCGCATGATAGCGGATATGGTGATAATTCAGATAATACCCGATGGCATCCGAATCACAATACACAAAGATGTCCTGATATTGTTTAAAATCAATGGTAAAAAACTGATCCTGCGCTTTGCCGTATTTTTTTGTATAGATCAACCGGTTTATCAGGTGGATCAAAACATTATGGTGATTCTCCTTATACTTCATCAGTCCGGGGATATCACGATCCCTGACTTCATGCAGACGATAAACCCGATCAAAAATATCTGCTTTGGAAAGCCGCCCATCCAGATCCCCAAAATCCATAAAGATATCGCTCAACGCAATATCCGCTTTGCCATCATCCCGATACATCGTCATCTCTTTGAGCAAAGAGACATATACATGGTACAGGGTATGGCAGACATAGATTCTGGGTCTTTTCTTTTCCGGTTTCATTGATTACGTTCCTCTTTGCTCCTTAAGCAGACAGGAGTATTTTCCCCGCCATCGTTTTAAGCATGTCCATAAACAGATGCAAAAATTCTTTTTGTATCAGACGATATTCTCTCGTATCATATCTTAAATTTAAACAATGATATTTTGAGGTAAGCAGCAATCGTTTATGTTATTGGACAAAATTCGAAAAAAGCCGCTCAATCTCCTCAGTCTCCATCTTTACGTCCAGATAAAAAGATTCATCACCATCTTCATATTTCACTTCTCTAAAATACTGCAGATCTTCATTCAACCGCAGATCCACAAAAGAGTTTTCTTCCGGTATCAAATCCCTTTTCAACTCCCAATATTCACTTGTTGAAATCGGGTTCCACTCTCCATCCGGACAGTACTGCGCGACGAGACATTCTGCAAGTTCATCATCCAAAAGATACCCATCTTCATTATCATGATCACTTCCATGGTTTCCTGCCCTGATACGATCCGCGGCGCTTCCCTGATCTACATACAAATTTAAGATATCATATACGCAAGGAACCTGTCCTTCACTCCTGATTTCGCTTACATACCCATAAGTTCCATTGTCATTCCCCATAAGCAGCCACATCTCTTTCAACAGCCAGACCTTCTGCTGCTCATCATCCGCAAGTATCTGTGTATAATTGGAGATTTGCACCGGTTCGCCCCTGTCATTTAAAATTCTCGAGATTCCGTTTCCGTCATAATAGTAGAGGGTAAAATATCCTCCCATGGATCCCAGCGAATCATGCAGGATACCTAACTCCGGTATATCATCAAAGTTCAAATCAAATAAATAATATCCCCTGATCGGGAAGCCGGAATCCGAATCAAGATCCCCATAAAGCAGAAATTCCGTATATACTTTTACATATTCCGGCATGTCACCATCCCAAAGCTGCGCTTCCTCATCTGACGGCAATTCACCTGTCTCCGTATCGTCCAATGATGCCGCAGCAGATACAGTCTCATCTGACGGCAATTCACCTGTCTCCATATCGTCCAATGATGCCGCAGCAGATACAGTCCCATCCGGCAGTGCCGCATCAGCCGCTTCATCCTGCGCTGTCTGACAGGAAGCAAAAAGCAAGCATAACACTCCGCTTAAAATGCACATACTTCTTTTCATAACACGCCTCCCTCTGCCCTTCTCTTTGCCGCCAACAGAAGCTCCACAAAGGTATCCGCTTTGGATATTGCCTCAGCGCCAATACCTGACTTCAGATTGACCGCTCTATTGCTTAATAAGGTGTACATGGTTATTTTTTTACCATCCAGCTCAAACACAAAACGTACTCCTGTCATTGTTGACGCGATGGTCTCCGCTTTTCCAATACGGGATGCATTGAAGATCTGGATCTCAAACGGATTATACGCCGAAATAAAACCGATCATTCCATGTTCCACATCGATCAGCAGCCTGCCGTTTCTGCCCTGAAAAGAACTTTTAAACTGATAAGGAAGTGTATCCAAACGCTGATAAGCGCCCTTTGTCAGAAACGGCGTTAAGGTTCCCCATGCAAGCATCATCAGCAGCGCAATCCATGCTATAACGGAAAAAACAATACTTAACCCCAGAACTGCATCCCACCGGAAGTTCCCACTTGCAAGCTCTCTGAGCAGGGAACCCAAAAAAGGAAGTCCAAATCCCGCTCCTAATAAAAGCAGAAAAAATGAGGGCGCAAATTTTTTAAATTTTTCTGTTTCCATTGCTTTCATACTTTGATACAGCTCCTCTCCGGATCTTATTTTCATATCTGCAATCCTCCCGCAAACGGTTTTATTATATCATTCCGATCATTAGGATACAATTGTTTTATGAAATAAAATCACGTGAGAAAACATTCTTCTGCGTTAAGCCCGAAAGATCATTCTTCCATATACAGGGTGATAGCATTATCCGCTTCCTCCATATACTGATCCAGTGTGATATTACCATTCAGATAATCTTCCAATCCCGAATATATCTTTTCCTCCAGAATCGCATTCCGGTAAGTCGGAACCGAAAAACTGCCAAGAAGATCCATAAAGCGCTCTACCTCTCCCTCGGGAGCAACAAGAATGTTCGCCCCATCGACGTACTGGAATTTTTCTACGCGGCTTTGCAACACTTCCATGTTGACCGTTATTCCATATCTATGCTCACTATTGCTGTCATATCTGCCCATTCCTATGTTGCTTTGGGTCTCCTCACTTAACATATATTTTACAAATTCTTCCGCCGCGTCCGTGTTTTCACTTTTGGCATTAATAGAATAAATCAGCAGCGGCGTAAATGTATTAACATCATCAATGGAAAATATATCATATGTTTCATGGGGATATTCGTTCATCATATGCCAAATCCACTCCACCTCACTCGCGTAGGTAAAGTTATACAATCCAATACTGCGTCCTGAATAAAGCTGCATTTCCGGGTCCTCCATATGCCAGCGTCCTCCTGCTATTCCCAAGGAACCCCATTCGTCAATCAATCCATGAAGCAGCTGGCCTGGGTTAGAGTATGCCCAGTCCCCTACCTCAGCAACCAGAGCTTCCCATTCCCGGATCTGATCCTCTGTGGTATGCTCCATCAGGGCATCCCACACGTCTTTCATACCGGATGCAAAATTTTCCAGTTCCTGCCTGTCATAGCTTTCCCCATTCCCGAAGATCCTGGAGGAATAAGCCGGATATAACAGTTGGAATAACTGCTTCGCGTCATANATCCGCAGATCGTTGCCAAATTCAAGATTCGGGCACGGACTGTTTTGAATATATACCGCNAGACCTTCCAGACTGTCCAAAGAATCTATACTGTCCGCAGGCGCGGATATTACCGAAAATCCAAATTGTGACGGCAGCGCATAGATCTCACCGTCTTCCGTACGATAGCAGGATAAAATCGTTGTATTGATTCCCGGATTATCACTCATAATCTCTTCATATAGTCCGGACAGTTCTTTCAGCATGCCGCTGTCCCTATACGCAGCATAGTTTAAGTCATCCATCAGGATAACGTCCGGTCCGTTACCCGCCAAAAGCTGCGTATTCAGCGCATTGACCGCTTCCGTAATGGTGGTATTGCCCCCTTCCTCACACCCGATTTCAAGATTGATCTTAATGCCGGGATATTCTTCCTCAAATTGTCTGATAGTTTCTTCCAGATATGCCTGAGAATACAAAGTATATACAGTGATCTCCCTGACAGGCACATTTTCTATCGGCTCCACTGCCTCATCCGTCTCGCTGCAGCACAGGAAATAAAGGGTATNATCATTTTCCAGATAACCTAACAGATAAAACANATCTCCCTCCCGTACAAANCTGAGCNTANTATCAAGCCTGTCAACACCNCTTTTGCTTGTACTNTAAATGCACTCTATCACCGAACTGCCCGCCACATACCGGTACATACCGGAATTTAAAAGGATATATACCGCCCCGTTCTCATCAGAACGCATCATCTCATGGTTGTTGAGCACGTCGTAAGATAAAGACANATCNTGCGCCTTCTGTAGTTCCTCCGCCAGCATTTCATGAAATCCNAAATCCTCAGTCACCATTTCCCCGGAGGTCTCGTCATAGACTCTGATAGCGTCATTCGTCAGGAATACAATTTCCTGTCCGGTAAAACACATATCCATCACGCCGGTAACAGGATAGGAACGGATCAACCTGCCATCCACTCCATACTCCTCAACTTCATATTCGGTACAGACCAGTATGGCGTCTCCTGCTTCATTAAAACAAACTTTGGATATCCCGTCATCATATTCCGCAATCTGACGGCTGTCGTTTTTGCCCACAAACACCAACTGGAAGCCATCAAATTCATAATCTTCTTTCATCAGCATAATAAGAACCGCATATTCACCCGCTGCATTCATATCGCTTTTAGAGATCGTCCAGTTTTCCCTATCTACGCAATCCACGGTTACAGCCTGTTCCTTCCATGTCGCTCCCCCGTCAGCCGTACGACTTTCAAAAAGATTTCCCTGACTGTCCACATAGAGAACGGAAAATCCTTCTTCTGTTTTTTTCATGGTCTGGAAAAATACGCTGCCGACTTTTAAACCGGACACCTCATGGTTCTCTGTAAACCGGTAAGTGGAAAGCGGCGTTTCCACTGTCGTATTTAACGGGTCCTGCGCCTCATTCTTCCCGCACCCTGTCATCCAGACTACAAACATAGCCAAAAAACACAGAAAGAAATTTCTTCTAATTGTATTCTGTCCCATCTTGTTTCCCCTCTTTCATTTTTTTTTATTAAGTGATTTTAAAACAATTGCTTTGTCATTTTTCGTTCCACAATTCTGCCCATGAGGTTTACATAACTCTTTCGCAATTACCGCTCTTTAATACCTGACAACACCCCGGCTATAATCCTGAACAATCCGATGCCCAGAACCGTTGCCAAAATTACCATCACTGTCCGCAGCCCCATCATCTGATATGATTTTCTAAGGCATACCTGTTCCGTAATATCCTTGTTGTCAAAAAAGATATGTTCCAGACGCATTTTCAGATCATCGCCATAGCTGCTCCAGAAATCAAAATCGGACCATTTCGACGGCGTTTCGATCCATTTTGCCACAGATACATAGTCAGTCAGGTAATAAGACTGATCCACCGATCCGTACACACTATTCAGAAGATCTGCGTACTGATTACGGTACCATTCGTCAGCCGTATCAAGTACCAGTCCGTCTATCCTTTGATCATCCTCAAATTTACTGCTGATGACCATAAGCGGAACATTCACATCCAGTACCCCGCGTACCATGTACTCCCTTTCTTCATAAATGACCGTCTGTCCAAGCGAATCTGACGTGCCAAACAATTCATACAGCGTCCCCGCATCCAGCAGACATCCTGAAAAATCATCATACGCCAGCCGGTTGAATGACGGAAACATAATATCCGAATCTATATTTTCCCCTACCACCGTCACCGCGGCAGTACGGTGGGCGATCCCTTCTACCTGTCTGTCATCCTCAATAAAATAGCATCCTTTAACAAATTCCCGGGATTCCCCGCCGGATGACAGATCAGAATAGACGAACCCCTCCATTCCGCAGAGCACCTGATAATTCTCTTTTTCCTGAAAGAAATATTTCTGCCGGCTGATATGTACCCAGCATAATATACAGAGAAATACCATACCGCACGTCAGCATACTTTTTATTATGATCTTTTTCACACTAATCCTCCATGTCAGAGCAGCTAGAAGTTCTTCTCACACTATTCTCTGTATCTGACGGTATCACCCGATTCCACCGGCTTAGTGCTGCCGGTGATGACCTGCTCCTTCCCCGTCAGTCCCCCCGAAACCACCGCATAGGAGGAATTGGAATCCTGTATCTTTACGGGAACCCGCCCGGCAACCATCTCTTCTCCCAAAATGCCTTTCTTGTACACAACGATCAGGATAAACGCTCCGTTTCTGTCGCTTCTGACCGCTTCAATCGGGATAGAATATCCCTGCTCTGATGATTTACTGGTAAATNNGAGCACCACCTTCNNACNGGGCNGATAAACGTCTCCTTCAGGCTCTATCCTGATGCGGTAGACATTATCTTTGACATCATAATCANTGGAGCTTACGTTACACATTTCCGTACTGTCACTCAGCATCACNTCCACTCTGGCGCCCTNCNANATATATTTCACATCTTCCTCCGCAGCGTCCGCACTGATATAAAATCCGCTGACACTGTCCGCCACAGCAAAGGCCGCCGTATCTGTGGAATATCCGCCTGCTGTTATATTGACCGCTATGATCTCACCTTCCATATCAGAATATACAATACCGTCCGCAGCAACCAAAAGGTCAATCTCGTCCATCCGTTTTTTCAGCGTTTCTATTTCCGTATTCATAAGGTAAACATCAGTTTCCCCCATAATACCGCCCTCCGCCGTTGCAAGATCTATTTTTATATTGCCCAACTCTGTCTGCAGGCGTTCCAGATCACTCTCTGCTATTTTTAACAGCTCTTCTTTATTGCCGGAAGCCTCAAAATTCTGAAGCAGCATGCTTTCTGTCTGAAGCTGCTGCAGGCGCATATTGTTAGACATGATCAGATCGTTATAATAATTTATCTCTGCCTGTTCCATCTGCCGCGTCAGCTGATTCTGAAAGGAAAGGTTCAGAATATTAATCTTCTCCACTTCATAAGCAATGGCTTCTTCCCTATCCTGACGCTCCTGTTCGATCTCATTTTCCAGACCATTAATATAATCCTCCTGTTCCGTAATCAAGGCTTCATATGCTTCCACATCGGCTTTTGCCTGATCACGATTCGAACGGTTTCGCCAGTTATCCGCCCTTTGCAGCTCGCACAGATGCAGCTGCTGCCCTTTTTGTGCATATTCCTCCTCCAGCGTATTGACGTTGTACTTTAACAGCGCCGTTCCCGGTTCAATATGGTCCTTTTCAGATACATAGATCTCATCAACCAGAAACCCGCCCTGTACGTAGATCTGCTGCTCACGGCCAGCCNTAACCCANCCNTCCATANCAACGNTNTGCNCTATAGGNTGTGTAGAAGGCGTNACCGNNTCAATATATGGCGTCAATATNGNGCTGGCTGCTCTTGATAGAAAAGAACAGGTAATTACGCATACGATAAATACGGCAAGCACCTTCCTGTTTCCTGTTTTATCCCTGCCCCTTATCTTCCTTTTTATTCCCCGGATAATACCGTTTAATGTTTTATACCCTCTTTTAATCATTGACCGAACCTCCATCTACAGAAAATCCATTCTCTAAAGCATTCCTTCCCGCCGCAAAGGCGACAATGGCAGGAATCATACTAAATAAGGAAAATGCAAATGANCTTCCCAGACTGCCTCTTGCNAATTCCGGAAGATATATGGAAAGAGGTGATATCCANGCATCCCGGATAAANACCACCGGCTGCTCCACCATATTCCAATATTCCAAAAATCCNAAAAGCATGGCTGCCAAAATACCTTCTCTGGACATAGGAACTCCGATACTGATAAATATCCTGAATCCGGACGCCCCGTCGATCTTTGCCGCCTCTATCACCTCATTAGGCATTTGCTCAAAAGACTGATACATAATAAATACCGGAAATGTTGAAAATACCATCGGCAGGATCAGACTCCACAGGGTATTGATCATATTCATTTTGTTCAGCACGATATACTGGGACAGCATGGTTACCTGAAAAGGAAGCAGCATGCAGAATATGTATATCGCATATAAGATCTTCCCCAGCCTGCCCCGGTATCTTGCCAGCCCCCATGCCGCCGGTACGGCAAATAAAAGCTGGCCAATGGCGATCGCCACCGTAAGCTTGATGGAATTGCTAAAGAGGACATAATATTCCGGCGTATCCAACAGAAGCTCCACAATATTTCTTAATGTGGGATACTGCGGGATGATCCTCCATGCGGCATATCCGTCCCGTTCTCCCAAGATCGGTCCGATCAGCCCGTATAATTCGGCATTTCCCATCAGACTTCCGATCAGTATAATAAAAATCGGAGACACACAGATAACCGCCCAGACGACAGCCACGCATTTTGCGATCCGTCTTAACATATTGTTTGGCACGCTCCTTTCTCTGTCTGCGAATTTATGCTTCCCCTGCCTCTTCTCGCCCTGCATCATCCGGTTCACAAGAATATACTCTCTTTTTTTCCCGGGGCTCAATCTTGGAGACCCATAGCAAGATCCCAAGCATTGCAAAGAGGAATACCGCCGTTACGCAGGAAGCCGCTGACAGTTTATTAATGTCTAACTTGGAAAACCAGTTATTAAACAAATGCTGCAACATATAGATGCTATCATCCGGATATGCTCCCACAAGCAGATAGACTTCCCGGTAAACCTTAAACGAATTCACCAGCGACAAGACCGTAATGATATACGCCGCCTTCCGCAGATTGGGCAGGACCATACGGGTAAATATTTTAAGGCATCCGGCACCGTCTATTTTGGCTGCTTCATAGATATTTTCCGGGATAGAACCCAATGCGGAAAGCCAGATCAGCATATTATATCCCATATTTTTCCAAAGATAAGTGCCGATCAACAGATACATGGCATATTCACCTGTCATAAAATGAACCGGCTCTCTCCCGTATGCCGTCAATAGTCCGTTGATAACGCCTGCATCTTCAAATAACATCCGCCACACCACCATCATTGCATTGGACGGGACAGCCATAGGAACGATAAAGGCAAATCGTATCAGACTGTTTTTCATACGGCTGACCGTATATGCCAGAAGCAGCGANAGGACAAAGANCAGNGGAANACTTACCGCATCAAAGANTAAGGTATTCTTCACAGCAAGCAGANACGNCATATTGGCAAAAACAGCCTTATAATTCTCCNATCCTACGAAGCGGGAAGCGCTTCCGTCCATAAAGGAACGCCGCATCACATCCAGAAGCGGAATAATGATAAATATCATGATTCCGGCCATACCGAGAATGATATAAAGAAGAAAACGATTATTTTTATTTAATTTCATATTCCCGTCTCTTAGATCCCTTCTGCCTTTGTTGATATCCATTATACCTCCGCACCCCGTTTAAAAAATCAAAGGAATCTCTAAGCACAGACTTATTTTCTCTAATTTTCATCTAAATTGCATTTCCTGTTACTGGTTTGGAAAAAATATGCTAAACTAGAATTGCTTAATACAATGGAAGTGAACCTGGATTTTAGATTTTGCAAGGCGGAATCATGGAGGATAGTAAGAAGTGAAATTACTGCTGATAGAAGATGATGAGCTCTTATGCCAGTCGCTGGCTTTTCAGTTTCAAAAAGAAAATGCGGAATGCCATATCTGCAAAAACGGCCTGAGCGGATATCAGGTNTTCCTCGAAAACAATTTTGACATCATTATTATAGACAGNATGCTGCCGGANATAGACGGCATTGATATNTTAAAAAAAATAAAAAANGAATCCATNNANACNCCGGTCATTCTNCTGACCGCNCTNGGATCTCTGACAGACAGGGTNACCGGACTTGACAGCGGGGCTGANGACTATATTACAAAACCATTTGAATTTAACGAATTGATGGCAAGGATCAGAGTTCAGATCCGCCATACCAGATCTTCTTCCAAAAAATATGACTATGAGGATATTATCTATCAGCCTTCCAGCCATACCATTTTATGCAGCGATCAAACCGTACAGCTTTCCAAGCGGGAAGCCAATGTTTTTGAGGTTCTTCTTTCCGACGCCGGCAATACCGTTATCCGGGAACAGATCATCCGGCAGGCATGGGGAGAAGATACCCTGATAGAAGACGGCAANCTTGANAATTATATTTACTTTCTCAGGAAACGCCTTACCGCCATAGGAAGCTGTCTCATTATTAAAACGATACACGGGGTTGGATATAAATTATGTCGAAAATAACTGCATATAAAAAAACAGAGCAGAAATTGACAATCTATGCATCCGTGTTTATTTCGCTGGTCATTACCGTCATCGGAATTCTCTTTTCCTATCTGACCTACCGGAATATGCTCGCCTCCACCATGACCGCCTTTACCAACGATATCAACAATATCATTGTCTATATCAAAAACACACCTGTCATTTATCACAATATCATCAATCAATATACGGAAAAAAACTATCAGATCTTTATCGAAAGCAATGACCAGATTACCCGGTTTGAAGCCTCAGACGGAATCGCTGACAGCGATATGCTTCTCGAAGAGGTGAAGACTGCTGCCAAGGAACAATATGGCTTTTCTTTCACAGGATCCGGGTCTGCCTATGTCATCCGCCATATTGAATTCCGATATCGCAGTATGGACCATACCCGGTTCTATGTCAGCATTGCGCAGATCGACAACGACAATGCAGACCTGACTGTGACGATCCTGTACCCCATTGCGCAAAACATGCAGGAAATCTTTCGTGCAATCCTACTGATTGCATTGATTGCCATCTGCGGCGATATCGTCTTATGCACTGCTGCTTCACTTTCCATACGGAAGCTGCTACAGCCGATCTCGGAATCCTACCGGAAACAAAACGATTTTATTGCCGTAGCGTCCCACGAATTAAAAACCCCCCTTGCCATCATCCTATCCAGCTTATCAGCCATGACCAGATCCAACGAAACGGAATTTTACCATCAACNGNCCATCGCCCGNGATNAATGCAGGCGGATATCAGCACTGATGGNAGACATGCTCNGTCTTGCCCAGGCGGATCAGAATGTCNTTACCCTGTCATTGTCTGAGGAACATGTGGAAGATATCATTATTGACTGCTATAACCATTTTGAACGCCTTGTATATGAAAAAGGGCTTAAATTCCACGTACATATCACTGACGATATCCCGCCCTGCTCATTAGACCGTAATAAAATAATGCAGCTGCTGATCATACTGTTAGACAATGCCCTAAGCTATACCAAACAGGGAAGCATCTCCCTCTCCTGCGACTATGACGGCAGATATCTGCTTCTTAGCGTTGCGGACACCGGGATCGGAATCCCGGACTGTAACAAAAAGATAGTATTTGACCGTTTCTACAGCTCGGACAAGTCCCATACCTCACGCAGACATCGGGGACTGGGGCTAAGCATTGCAAAAGAAATTACGGATATCCATAAAGGAACCATCTCAATATCCGATACGCCGGGCGGCGGTGCCACCATAACAGTATCGCTGCCCCAGAAGTACCGTTAACCTGCCTGCTCATAATTGGTTGTAAACCAATTCTCCAGATCCTGAGCGGAAGCGAAGTTGACGCTGCCCTCAATTTCCTGTTCTCTTTTACCATATTGTTTATTTAACTTAAGCAGGCGGTCCTGACTTTCCTGAAGGATCTTATTTTTTAAAGCATTATATTCCTGTGCTCCTGCGGCATTTAGCTTCCTTCCCTTCTGCCCGCGGGAAATCCAGAAAATACCCCTGATAAAAACAAATGCAAAATACAGGCAGATCAAGACCTCCAGCGCAAGTCCAAACATTGTTTTACTAGTGACCATCATTAGCACAAACAGGATGACAACACGGGCAACAGCTGCAAGGAGCGTATATTTGATAATCTCTACCAGATCCCATAATCCATCTAACCAATTAATATTGATCACTACAATCAACGCCAAACTAGACACCAGTCCCGTCGCCATCCATATAATCAAAAATGTACTGGTTTGCGAAAAGTCGAAAATTTCATCCGCAGCGACATATCCCAAAAAAACCACCAATGCAAGCAAACCAACCAATGCCCAGCCAAAATCGGAATTCAGTTTCATCACCCTGTCCTTAGCCATCTGACTGCCGTGCTCAATCTTTTCATTTAGAACAGTCATTTCCTGTTCATGCTCAGAGATTTCAGAAAGGATCTTCTGATATTCCTGATCATAGCTTTCCTGCAGTTTCAGATTTTTCAGACATTCTTCACTGATTCTTATGTATTCTTCCCGTTCTTTTTCATCCGCATATCTGCAGCATATTTCAAAATCTTCATGACTTGAAAGATCGGCTTTGGCACTTAAAATATCATCCGGGCCACATCCTATGGATGCCAGCAGACGATACCAGTAAGCTTTTGCGCAATCGGAATCCCGCAGCGCCGCTTCGTGAGCCGCCTCTTTCGCCCGTTGGTAATCCTTTTGCCGGAATGCATTTTCCGCCAGAATGAGATTCCTGTCTCTTTCTCCGGATAACCCCTTGACGGAACCGGCGCCGTCGTCGGTTTTTTTTCTGATTCGTTTAAAATATGTATCAAGATTATGCAGCAGATCCGTTTCATAACCGATATCACCGATAAACAGATGCTCCTTAGCGGCAAATTCAATGGGAAAGCCGTCATCATCAAGCATTTCCTTCCTAACCAGGCAGATAAGCTTTTTCTCCTTATCTTCCTTTCCCATCCGGTTGTAACGGCTCCACTCGTTGCGCACCCACTTTGCTTTCATATTCCCTACATTTTCCGCAATCAAGACCATCACCTTGGAAGAACGCAGGGCGGAATAAATGACAGCTTCGTAATCCTCTCCCGCATATTCGCTCTTTAAGCTGACCTCCGAAAAGAACACACGGTATTTATCGCTCAGCTGGTCATACAGACGCATAGCGATCTCCCGCTCCACCGTCTTGTTACCGCTGTCGTCCGTCACTTTCAGGCTTAAAAATATGTCGTAGGGCTCCGCAGTAGCCTGAAACGCCAGTATCTTCTTCTGAATGGCATCGATCTGTTCCGCCTGTCTACTATAAAGTTCCTTCTGCTGTTCTCCGGCACGCTCCATGATCATCCGATAATCCACATCTTCAAAAATAGATGTTTCAATCGTCCGGTGACAGGTGGGTTTGAATTTTTTAGGCGCATCCTCCACATATTCGATACCAAACCGACAGAGCACCGCGCCCCAATGCGCCTCCAACTCATCCGGAGCTTCGCTGACGATCTCCTTATACAGCTCCAGCGCTTCATCAAACCTCATTTCTTCCTGCCTGAGTTTATTGGCACGGTTTAACTGGTTCTCATAGCTTTTCGGCAGCGGATGTTTACTATCGCAATAAAGACATTGTCCCAGACCGTCCGCAATAATCTCCATTTCCCCGTTACAGCAAGGACACTTAAACATACTTTGCATGGTTTTCCCCTTTNCTATCCTTTNGTCAATGAANACATTTTCAATTTCCTATTGGCTTTATTATNTATCTATTTATTAACTATTTCANGCAATTCTGGATATATGATTTAAATGNAATCCGCAGTCTGAATATTACTCATAGATTACATAAACCCATTCGATATCATCCATGACAACGTCCGCAGCCTCCGGATATTCCTCCTCAAAACGATCAAACTGATTTTCCCCAGTGATAGTTCCGACTACATCATACACAATCTCTTTGTCATATCTTACATAACTGGTTACCACAAAATCTCCCTCATCATTCAAATATCCCTCCAAATGAAACCAATATTTCCCTACGTAGCTTCCCCCTAAATGTGCATATTTATCATCAAGCGTAAAAATCGTATAAATCTTTGTATCTTCATCATATATATAATGAAAATCTCCTCTTCCGGAATCAAATGAACTAAGCATATACTGATCTATGTATATATCCGATTCCTCGTCCAGAAGGTCCCTACAAATATATCCGNCAACGGGAAAAACTCCTTCCGGANATCCTTCCTCCAANTGCTGTTTCCGTTCTTCTTCCTCCNTCTGCGCCNCTTCAATTCTGGCATTGATTTCTTCATTCAGCATTTCCAGCGTCTCTTCTGTCGTTAATTGTTCACTGGTATTTGCATCCTTACCGCACCCTGCCATTGCGACTGCCAGAAGCGCCGCCATAATACCTGCCATTACCACTGTTCTTTTCATTACTTACATCCTCCCTTATTTTCTGTAAATTGTCAGATAATTACCCATTTCAACTTATGCCTAATCTGCATCCGTTTGTTACTCTTCCTCATATTCCATCTTTTGCTGCCGCTTTAACTTTCCTTCATAGACCTTTACCTCGATCCAGCGATAGATCAGCGTCACAGGCGTAATGACCCAGCCAAGACAGACGGATGCAACGAGCTTGATCAGCAGCGACATCCAGCCAAGCGCAATATACGGAAAATGCCGCCATACATACGGAGTTCCCGACAAGACAAGTCCCAGCAATACAGTCATCATGACCCTGTACTTTGTATTATCGCTGTTCATGGTAGTCATCCATGCCAGCACCGCACCAATGATAAATCCTATGATCATGGATATTAATGTGCTTTTCAATTCCTCCTTTGCAACCAGATAAGATACCTCTGTTAATTCTGATTTTTTCATCTCTGTTATTCTCCTTATATAATGTGATAAATTACTTTAATTTCAAGCTACCATATGGTGGCTTTCTTGTGCAGTATGATACCGTACGGTATCGCAATTATCTCAATTATGCTCCCGTTTGGTATTATTGTCAAGTAAATCATAAACTGCCACTTGCCCGGAAATACTGTATTTATCTTTATATTAAAAGCATTTTATAGGAAAGGAACCACCATGAAATATCAGCGCTTACAGGATCTGAGGATTGACCACGACCTGCGACAGCAGGATGTTGCGGACATTTTATGCTGTCAGCGGAATGTTTACCGGAGGTATGAGTGTGGAGAACGGGAGATTCCTGTCTGGGCGCTCATTACACTCTCGGAATACTACCATGTCAGCGTTGACTATCTGTTGGGTATCACCGACAATAAGACTCCTTACTCACCCCGCAAAAAAGTGAACCGGTGATTATTATTCCAGACAGTCCAGCAGAAACTCCCTATATGTAGGCGGTATTCCTGCGCCATAATCCTGATAGACCTTTTGCATCCAAACGCATCTGGTCCTTTCATACCATGCATTTTCTTCCTCGCCACTCATCTACAGTGGTTACGTTTAACGGATTGTCTGATCACCGCGAATGATAATTTGGAGTCCCGATATTATACATCGCCTCCGAATCAGCTCCCTTCAAGCCGCTTGCATCAGACCCCTCAATCCATACCGCGCACGCATTACGATCAGGTTCACGTATTATTCTGATCGCGCTTACGGGAAGTACACCGGAAGCATTGTGTGACCATAATGTAAGCTCATCTGCACTGGTTACGCCTAACAATCGCCTTATGGTTTGAGTAAACTCATCCGAACCGGAAAGCAGGGAATAAATGTCCTGCTCGTTATCTAAATCCGCAATTGCCTGCATCGTAGCAGGATCAGAACCGCCAGAAAGCGCCGGATCCAGCATTGCTGTCCCGACAGCCGATGCAATTTTGTTGACCAATTGTTGATCAAGCGAAATAAATTGCTTTTCTATGAATATCTCATCTATCGAATGAACAAATACCCACTCGATATCATCTAAAACAATATTTTTTGTCCACTCACGATCCTCATTAAGTCTCCCTTCAAATTCATAATTGGTGCGTTCATAATGAGTTACGATAAAATTGCCTTCCTCATCCAAATGCCCTATATATTTATGATCAAACGCATCGTATGTATCGCTCTTGTGGGCCCAGTTTTGATATGTGTCCCAAATGGTATACTGTTTTGTCTCAGCATCATATTCATATTGAAGATACTCATCCTCTATAAGACGAACCTCAAACCCAAAAGACACACCATATAGAGGCGACTGAAAGTCTTTGTTCTCTTGAATATCCAGTATCTCATAACACACATAATCTCCATACGGCAGAATCCCTTCCGGATAATCCAATGTCTTCAGCATAGCCGCTCTTTCCGCCATTTTATCTTCTTCCTCAACCATGGCATTGATTTCTTCATCCAGGCTTTCCGAAAGCTCATCCGCCGTCTGCCCCTGAGAATCACTGCCTGTTCCGCTCCCTGTCATCTGTCCCTGATCATCGCTTCCTGTTCCACTCCCTGCCATCTGTACCTCATCCCTCATTTCCCCATTTGACACTTCCTCTTCTCCACTGTTTTTCACAATAAATACCGTCCCCGCAGAAATGACCGCAACCGCAGCTGCCGCTATTCCTATTTTAGCTATTATTGCATTCACGCCGGCTTTTATGATTCCTCCTTTTATACCACCCACAATAGCGCCTATCGTATTTTGCACTGCTCCTCCTGCGGCTGCAGTGCTTCCTGTTGTTCCCGCTGCTGTGGCACTTGCCGTTGTTCCCGCTGTTTCGCCTGCGGCTGCGGCGCTTCCCACTGCTCCTGCTGCCAGATGAGAACTGATAGCTTCCATAATGCCGTGAAGCATATCCGGCACTGCCATAGCATCCGCTTCCTCATAAAGCAGCCTCATGAGCAGCGGCAGCCCCACAACAGAGTAAAGCTTGTCGCCGCTTTTGTTTTCATATGCGTCCACGCCGTCCCTGATCTTGGCGCGGGCAACGCTCAGCCTGTACATGACCGTTCCCGGCGGACATTCCATAATATCTGCGATCTCATCAATCGGCAATCCGTTGAAATAATAAAGTATGACCGTTTTGTACTGGATATCGGAGAGGGTATTTCTCATGATATCCATCACAAGCTTCCTTTTTTCTTTTTGGGTGATAAACTCCTCCGGAAGAAAATTTTCATTTTCTTCTGTCAGTTCATCAGCCGTACCGTCAATCTCCACAAATGCAACAGCTTTTTTCATTAGTATTTTCTTGCAATGATTTATTGCGATCCTGTTGATCCATGGAACAAATTTTTCAGCATCATTAAGAGAAGCAAGCTTCTCATAAGCAGTGATGTAAACGTCCTGCATCACATCCTTTGCATCCTCTTCATTTCTGAGAAAGCTGACACAGGTAAAATACACCTTTTTACAGCTTACGGAATACAGTTCCTCAAATGCCGCCTGATCTCCCTGTTTTGCCTTATCAACCAACTCTGCCAATCGCTTTTCTTCCGTTTCCATCTTGATCCTCCATTCCGCCTTCGGCGGCTTTTTTCATAGTCTGCGGGTTTCGTCCGTCTGACACAATTTACCCCCTCATATATATAGATACATTTTTTTAACAAAATCTTGGGTTTTTTTCTGAATTTTTTTAAAAAGTGAAACGGTAGTCTTATTTCAGGCAGTCCAGCAGAAACTCCCTGTAGGTAGGCGGTATTCCTTCCTTTTGCAGATTATAGGGACCGTACACCGCTATTTCCGGTCTTATGGTGCCGTAATCCAGATATACTTTTTGAACAAAGTCGATAAATTTCAACCAGACCTGCCTGATCGTTTCGTACCATACCGCTTCCTCCTCGCTGCACCTGGGACTGCTGCTTAATCTTTCCGCGCCCCGTATTTCCCATAGGATCCTTTTTTCCATGAGGAATTCCATCTCTTCTACGGAGATCGTAAGATGATATTTGTCACCTGACATACGGAATCCTATAAGTTCCTCAAAGATCTCCCGTATCAACGCATCATAAGTACAGTCCATCAGATAAAGCCTGTGGGCGGGATGACGTTCGCCATCGTCCTTCGTATATAATACCGGCTCCACGACATAATAATTTATGGTATCATCTACAAAATCCTCTGTAATCGGCGCGCTGGTCATCAATCCGTAATTGGCCAGATAAAATTTCGTCTCCTCATCCATCGGACCTCCGCAGCACCAATCCTGTATTTCCTTCTTAAGACGTTTTTGTCCGCTCTGCTTCAATTCTTTATGATTGAAATGCAGTCTGGACAACTTCGGTTCCTCAACCTTTAACAGATGTTGGAATATCTCCGGCAGATCTATGCCGTCTTCCTCGCAGTGCTTCTCCAATCTGCCATTTTCATAGGACGGATAGATCATCCTGACCATATCCAAAAGAAGCCCCCGATCCAACATTCCATAGATGCTCTGATATTCTTCTACCGGCGTGTTCATGAGGGCATGGCACCATACCGTCTCCATAAAACTTTTACCCATGGGATGGAGCTTGTTATCCTTCTCTAAAAGTTCCATATGCTCCTCTTCATCTCCCCGGCGCAGCGTAAGGGCATACTCTTCTTCGATCCGGGATATTATTTCCTCATATTCCTCATAGGTGATGCCCCGTCCGTCAACAGTCATATCAAGGGATTCCCGGTTTAAACAGGGATTCCCTTCTGTACGTGGTTTCTCTTCCCCAGAACCGGCGTATGCTTTCTCACCCTCCATGGTGCAATCGGCATCCGGCAGCTCCTCACGCAGACAGTACGCACCAACTACCGACAACTCCACTGTTTCTTCTTTTGGAGCCTGATTCAGCCAGTAGAATACTCCCTTCACCTTATTTAAGCAATCCTGCACCAGACTGTAATAGACTGCCCGTACATCCGGGTATTTTGGTTCTTTCCGGCACGCCAGATCACCCCAGCGTTCCTCTATTTCTTCCGACGCTGCGGCGCACGCCTGCGTCCCCGTTATCCTCAGCACATACTTTCCCTTGCAAAATTCCACCTTTCCATATGGTTCAAAGATCTCTCTGATAAAGGCATCATAAACCTCTGCGCGGATATACAGCCTGTTACTCTTCCGTTCATCATCGTCCCATTCCGCCCTTGCCGGCTCCATCACATAGAAAAATACATCTTTTTCCTGACGATCAGGGAGCACGATGCTATGTCGAAACATCCTGTCGGAACAATAGAATATCCCCTCGTCATCATTATCCCATTCCCGCAGCGAGATCTGCATCAGACGCCATTTTCCCCGGCGGATCAGTTCCTCCCTGGACGCATCTATCTGATAACGCGTCAATCCCATACGGTATTCCGCCATAATCCGAGCCTCCGCGCCTTCCGTATCCTCCTGCGCCTCCCGGTCAAGCCGCTCCCGTACCTTTTGAAAAGTACGATCCACTTCCTCTATAAACGGAATATTTCTCCTTTGACATTCCCGTTCCAGAGCACCGTCCTGATAAACCGGGAATACCTCTTTACACACATCCATAAAGATCACCTTGCGAAAGGGGATCTTTGCAAAAGGAGAATTGGGATCGCTAACCTTAATCCGCTGATCCTCAAAGATCCTGTTGAAGACCAGTACCAGAAAACTGTCCAGTCCATCCGTCAGCTTGATATCATAACGCTCTTCCATACTCAGCAGCGTGTCTTCAATTGCCTTAAAATGTACTACCATCATCCTTCCTTTCCCTCCTCTTCCTATTTTAGACTGTTATCTTCCGAATCAAGATATCCATACAGACTTCCGCACAATTCCTTGGTAGTCAGCGGATATGGTATTTTTAAATGTTCCTTATGTTTCTTTAGTACGGAACTGATGGTTTTGAAATTCACCGGATTACGGTTCCGGTTATAAAATACGAAATCCCTCAAGGCAAGTTCTTCTTTATGCTCCANGTAAANTGCGGCAAATTCCTGATCNTAAGCNCCCGNAAGCGAACTGCAACGATACCCATGNTCTTCAAATACGGCAGTTATTTTTTCATAAGATGTCTCTCCCTTTATCGGAATATCCGGCTTTCCGCTTCCGTCTGTCCTGCTGTCTCTGAGCAGCTTCGTCTTGGGCGCCATCTTTCTTACCGGTATAAAAAAGGACAGGGACGGCGGATTTATTTCGCGCAGGTATAGCTGCGCCGGTCTCATCTCACATACCGCATGGCTCTCCACACCGCAGAACGCAATCATACACAGGATCAGATAATAACTGATATTATCTTCTTTTACCGATTCCAGCAGCCGGAGCACATCTTCCGGCCTTACCGATTCCCTTTGCTGCAGCAATTTATATTCCCGCTCCGCCTGTTTTACAGCCTCTGTCTTAGTGATTTTTCCCGAAAAGGGGTTTTGGAAAGACTGACCATCCTTCCTGAATGCCCGCATAGCCTCGAAATGCTCTCCAACACTGTTCAGATTTTTCTTATAAGTATGTACCGTCCGCGGAGAAAGCGGCGCTTCCCCATCCGTAATCCGCTGTTCAAGATAATGAAAGTAATGTTCCGCATCTTCCCCTGTCAATTCCAGAAAATCTTTTTTACAAAACGAACAAACCAGATTCATCGTACTTGCATAGTTCTGTACCGTTGTTTCAATCGCGCTGTTTTCAAAGGCATATTCTTTCTGCATCGCTTCAAAATACTTTTCTGTCCGTTCGGTAATATAGACAGACGAAAAATATCCTGCTCTCTCTTTTTCTCTCATAAATCTCCCTTAATATCTCTGTTTTTCACAATTCATTATCGTATTGTAGCAAAGAAACAATTTGCGCAGCTTTTCTCAACTGCCACTTACCTAATTTCATTTTAGCATAAATTAATCTTTTGTCAATTTGATTTTTTCCTGGTTTTAGTATAATCCATTAATTTAGGCAATCTGTCATTTTGGTATCGGTTCGGATATGACGCACGTTTTGCAATACATGTCTATGATGATGCAGGCGAATTAACCAGATAAAATATTTTTAAGGCAAGAATACTGGTGCGTCACGCAATGGATGGGAAAATGTATCTGTATGATATTTTAAGAACAAAAAAGTGGTGTTACTTTAGGCTATGGCTCAGTTGCTTCATCAGGTAAGCCGACATAACCGCAGGCTTCTATCATAGTCTGCCCTTCGTCTGAAAGCAGCCATTCTACAAGTCTGTCGATATTCGGATTATGGTTATCTTTACGATAGACAACATAAAAATTTGCAGTAATCGGATAGGAACCGTTTCTTATATTCTCTGCATCAGGATATATTCCATCTACCGCCAGCATTTTCACATTTTCATCGGCTACCATCCCTGACAGATAGTATCGAAAAGAGTAACCGATTGATCCGCCAAATATAGACAGAGGACTTCTGGAGTGAATCATATTGCCCTCCATAAACATATCCATCATCGTTTGACTGCCTGATCCTGCAATTCTTGTTAATGGATTGATCAGTCTGGAAGCTCCGCCTACTTCTTCCCAGCTTGTAATCTCCCCTCTGTAGATAGAGCGTATCTGTTCCGATGTAAGTCCATCTACAGGATTATCTTTATTGACAAAGAAAACAAATGCTTCTAACCCTATCGGCACGATTTCGATTTCAACACCCTTCTCTTGTGCTGACAACATTTGTTCTTTGGATGGGTGAGCTGTAAAAAACAGATCAACCGAGCCGTCAATAAGCGCATCAAATCCTCTGATCGTGTTCTGATACTGCATTACGCTGTCAGGCGCAAAGTTTTCACCGTAGTAGTTATCGTCAGAAAACACTCCCCCCTCGTAGGTAACAGTTCCTTCGGGGTAGCAATTCTCTATCACAGATGCGTAAACAGGCACAAGAGCTGCCGCTCCGTCTAAAACAGGTAAATCATCTTCATTTCCTAATTTCAGAGATGAGCCGGTTCTTGCAAGCTCAGATTCCTCCTCAAAAGGCAGGAATTGTGCCACATCGACCATTTTAAGCTGTCCTGTTCCACTGAAATTATTTGCAAGGCGGCTTGTGATCGTTATGTAAAAGAATGCATTTACAGCAACAAACAGAAGAACTGTTGTAAAAATTACCATTATTTTTTTCACAGCCACAGCTCCCTTGCTATAAATTGTATGATCGAAGAATTTTGGTAGGCATGGCAAATATAGATCGCATGTGCAACCGTAATAATGATTCCTATCAAAACAATAATAATTAATATTCTTATGAATTTACGATCACTCATTTTTACATACTCCTCATAAAAAGTATACCAAGGATATAAAACAGTATACAGCCTACTACCGCCAAAGCGATGATCGCCATACTGAAGATGAACATAACTTTAATATCTGTTTTTCTGCCTGTTCCTTCCCGCTTTGCACGTATACCGTCTATGATGAATAAAATAATAGATACGATTACAAATACAAGCAGAGCAATTAGAAAAGCTGCGACTCCCAATAGCATGAACATAGATAACCTCTCCTTATAAGCGCAAAATCCAACTGTTAAACCTATATTGAATATTACACAAACTCTATTGAAAAGTCAATCTCCTGAAAAATAGTCCTATCCCATCTTCAAAATCTCTTTCAAATTCCTCGGCATAAAACCAATGATATCTACTCCCACGTTGTAAGCATTTTTTACTTTAGACATATATTGATTCGTCTCGTTATCAAAGTTGTTATGGATATGCCCGTAGAAATGCAAAACATTTCTATAATATCCATTCCACTCAACCAAAGGATAATGGCAGCAGACAATCTGTGTTCCGTTATCGTTCACCATTTTCATATCAACAATCTCTACAAAATACTCCTTACAAGCAGGATCTTTTAANATANGGGCATCATGATNCNCGATAATCAGATGCTTTTGTCCCTTTAACTTTNTCNAATATTGGATCGGNTCTTCNCTTTTGTATGAAAAATCACCTAAAATATACACATCATCCCTATCGGTAACCCGGCTATTCCAGTTAACAATGATCGTCCTGTCCATTTCTTCTATTGTATTGAACGGTCTATTGGACAATCTGAGAATATTATTATGGCCAAAATGTGTATCTGCAATATAATAATTCATGTATCCTCACCTCAAAATAATAAAATAATCTCATCCATCGGAACCTTCAGCACTGCTGCCAGGACCACTAGATTATCAACGGATGGCATTGCCGTTCCGTGCTGCCACTTATAAATTGCCTGGGGAGTTGCAAATCCGAAGATATCCTGCAGATCTCTGACCGTCAGACCTGCCGCCTCCCTCAGTCTCGTAATATTCTTTCCCGTAGCTTCCATATCAATCGTTGGCATAGTTAACATTTCTTCCTCCNTTTCCNCTCCTNCAGACGGAGGAAAATGTTCCTCCGCCTTAGGTAGAAGCTTTAAAGTTATAAATAGGTTTNATTACANCGATAATATCTACAGATTCTCTGATGACATCAATAATGTCCTCCAGACTTTTGTATGCCATCGGTGCCTCATCCAATGTATTTTTATTAATAGAAGTGGTATAAATCCCCTTCATCGTTTCTTTGTATTCATCCATGCTAAGAATTGCTTTTGCTCTCGTTCTGGACATAATTCTTCCTGCCCCGTGAGGTGCAGAATAGTTCCATTCAGGATTACCCTTACCAACCGCGAGTACGCTTCCATCTCTCATATTGATTGGAATCAGCACTTTCTCTCCACTATGGGCTGCTATTGCGCCCTTTCTCAAAATCATTTCATCCGTATCAATATAATTATGAATTGTATGGAAGGCTTCCCCTCCGGTCATACCGGTTCTCCCCAAAATAATCTCAGCCATTTTCTCCCTGCTTCGCCTTGCAAATGCCTGGCATATCTCAACATCGTGAAGATAGTCTTCAAAATATTTTCCAAATAAATAGCAAAGATCTTCCGGCATGCTTGCCGCTTTCTCATACATCTGCCTATGAAGCTGTTTTAACGCCTCCTGTATTTCATTCTTACGCCCCTGCTCCTTGTAGGTTCTGATAATCTCATCACGTTTCTCAAGATAATCCCCAAATCCTCTATCCAGATCAACCGCCAGTTTCTGATAAATCTCTGCCACCTGTTTCCCCAGATTCCTTGAACCGGAGTGGATCACCAGATATTTTGTACCGTCTGCGGCTTCATCAATTTCTATAAAATGATTACCACCGCCCAAAGTACCAAGCGATCTCTCCAACCGTTTCGTGTCCTTAAGCTCTCTGTAGCAAAACAGGGCAGTCAGGTCAAAGCGTTCCTGCCGCCCTTCCCAGACATTCATTCCTGACGGAATAAAATGTGCGGCTTCATCTACCTTTTCAAAATCAATGTCTGCTTTTCCAAGATGAACTGTATACATGCCGCATCCGATATCCACTCCCACCACATTTGGAACAGCTTTATCAGTAATTGTCATTGTGGTCCCAATCGTGCAGCCTTTACCGGCATGAACGTCAGGCATAATACGGATTTTTGATCCTTCCGTCATGGGATAATCACACATACGCCTGATCTGCTCTATAGCTTCCTCCTCTATTACTCTTGCATAGCAGATGGCTGTATTTACTTTTCCTTTGATTTCAATCATATTCATGTTCATATTTTTCTTTNCNCCTTATCTTGATACATTNGACNGNNCCCCGCGGGGGACTCGAACCCCTAANCACCTNATTAAAAGTCAGGTGCTCTACCNTTGAGCTAACGGAGCTAAATGCNGATATTCAAACTCGNACTGATACAAAAAAATACCGCCTATCATGTGTATCCACACAAGATAAGCGGTTCTGAAATCTATGTATCCGGTTGTCAACTTCCATCTTCTACGATAGGCCAACATCCTTCGCCACAGTATTCCTTTTCAGCTTATTGTTATCTGAACACACAAAGTCAAAAAAACATTCCTCTTTACGATCGAATGACGTTTTTTTCAAATTTTTCAGATCTATATANCTTGAAAANATANCTNTGAGCATCTGTTTTCNTNTCTCAGANCCANTNCNCCCGNATTGCTTTTNTTCTTACTGTNTNGNATATTAACACAAAAAACTTTAGTTGTCATTATACTTGTAGTATAATTTCTGTCTTCATTGCCTTTTCCCTTGTTATAGTTTCTTCGCCCTTGCAGCCTTTAATACCTCCGCAAGGTTATCCTCATTCAGTACGCCCGGATAATCATTCTGAAAGTCCAACAAAACATCTTTATTTTCCTGTTCAAGGTCTCTGCAATATTTATAGAATGATCTCAAATCCTCTTTTTCATAAATAGATTCAATAAATGTACGAGAGTTTTCCGGAATTCTGTCGTAAGAATCATATAAATCCATAACAGCTTTCTTTATTCTATCAAGAGTGAGGGCATCTCCCCGTTTTTCCTGTTCTATTAAAATACCTACTATATCTGACAGATCATTCTTATATTGCCTTCCAGCCATCAGCTTCACCGCAACAAGATACTCCGACGAAACTGTACGAATCTGCATAATATTGGAAAATGTCTTATAATACTTTGAATACTTTACTAATCTAGGCGTATATGAACTTGTTTTCGTAAAATCTGCATTGAGCCATCCTACCGGAAGTCCAAGTCTATCCCCAACTATATTGACAGCATCCTTCATTGCACTTGATGTATTGATAATCGCATCCATATCATAGGTTATCTCTCTGAATCCATAATTAATCAGAATAGAGGCCCCACCAACCAGTATGATCTCAACCGGAACTTTGTTTCCACTTTTCTTGCGAAACTCCTTTGCCAGTTCCTTTAAACAGATATCAAGATTATCTTTTGTTAATGGCTTCTCAGCAGACATTACGCACCTCACATTCTACGATATTGAATCTCATGAATTCGGGTATCGCATTTTCCACAGCTTCACTCTTTACACGCTCATCACCTGTAGCAGCATATGATACAATAATACCGGCCGGAAAATATGGCTTTTCTAACTTCTGAGAGCGAATATCATTATAATTCATACAAATTGGCAGGCTATTCATTCTAGACAGATAATCGATCATCGCCAACAGATAGAAAGCTTCCCGATACCATTGCCTATCATACAACTTTCTTATTTCATCTTTCTCAAGCGTTTCAATAATAAAATCAATATCACCAAGATCCTTTACATGATGACAGGTATTGCTCTTGAATATTTCAAAGGAACATCTGGCATCAGAGATATGCTCTTTATTATTCTCCAATAGTGAATCGACTGTCACGTCAAGCACCTTTGCAATTTTATATAAGGTACCGGCCGCGCATTTATCAAGCTCAGCCTTTCCGCTGCAGATATCTGCGATCGTAGTCATCGCTATGCCGCTTTCTTTGCTTAGACGATATCTGGACATATTCTTTTTTTGAAGCAATTCATTAATGATCAACAGCTTTCCCTCCTCTTCCACCAGTATATCGGCAGGCCGAACTATTGTCAATATTATTTACTTTCCCTACACTGTCACATTGTGGTAAATAAATATTGATATTTTCGCCGCTGGTGTCTGAGTAATTCTCTGACCCTTTCCTTTATTTCCGGAGAATATTCCCGCTCATTATCCAAAATCTTTTCTACATCCGCATTTGTAAACCTGAATTTTAAATACTGCCCATACAGCTTTTCCGCCGTATCCAGCTGTTCATCAAAATCTCCGCAAAATGTTTTCGCCTTTGGCTTTTCATATAATCTGTCCAGCGGTACATCCATTGGATAATCCATCTTAGTATCTGCCAGCAGTGATGCGCCATGGTCAAAGAACGGGCAATAATGATACTTCCCTGATTCATCCATAAGGACTGCTATATTATGAGTATGTCTATCCTCATTTAAAAAGAAAGCGTCTATCGTCAAAAGGATGCTGATATACCTGCCAAACTCTTGCAATCCTGTTAGCTTTTCCACTTGTTCCACTAAAAATAATTCCCTGTTTTCTATATCTGCAATTCTAAAAACACTTTGATAAAGGCTCTCTCCGAAATGCTGCCAGAACAGTCTTTCCAATGTTATCATCTGCCAGTTTGACGGCAGGAAATTATCGCTTTGACACCCCTGATATATTGTCTCATTATATTTTATTTTAACGGTGTCATACAAAAGAAACTCCCCGCCGCCCAGCGCGGAAAACTCCAAAAGATGCGACACTACATACTCTGCAAGTCCCTCATAGCCTGTATAATCAGCCTTATACCACTTTTCTCCGCTGTACCATTTCAGTTGATTTCCTTTAGAGGATTGCCTGTTTTCCTGTCGAATATCCTTCTCGAATAATGATACCATTGCTATCTCCCCTCCGCCTTAAGCCAAAAATCATCATCAGCCATTCTTCCCTGCGTCTTTTCAATAATCATAAGCGGATCATAAAAAGGCAAATCCAATTCTTCCAGCATAAGCTTCATCTTATCCCTGCTTCTTGGGAAACAACGTGATTCCAAAAAAGCCTCATACTGCTCATAGGTAGGGTTCTCTATTTTACCAAATGCGCGTCGCATAATATCCTGCGTATAATTATAAATTGACACTTTTCTGTGTTGTGGCAAGACATCAATAATTGTGTAAATTTCTTCACCCTGTCCATACAAAAGCCGAATCGTCCCTTTCCATTCAGGCATCTTGAAACGCTCCACACAATCCATATCCTCCCGTATCAATCTACACAGAGTAACGATCTCCCCCTTAATTGGAGTTTTTTGTATTTCCCATCGTTCTACGGTTTTTACTGATACATTGACAAAAGACGCAAATTCAGCCTGCGTCAATCCAAGGCTTTTTCTAAGAATCTTTATTTTCTCACCGCTGATCGAATTTGCAAATATATATTTATTCCCCATAGCAATGCTCCTCTCTGTCTTATTGAAGTGATTTATGTGTGTTCTTCTATAGATATCATAAGTTTATCCTCAAATTACGCGTTTCATAAATATATTTATTTTAATATAAATATAACACGCAAAAACCCTCAAATCAAGTANTTTTTTTGTGTTTTNATACTCAATTTNAGGNTATGCATTNTTTAATACANGTTTTCTNCGGCATNGGGATCAATATGATAACTTTAATACCACATCCCCATTACTGAGCAGTTCATTCACCTCATCTTGTGGAATATCCATTTTTCCAAGTCTTGTATATGCCCATGAATTGGAACCATAGAAAACCACGATCTGATTTCCACTGTAAAGGACGATATCACCGTTATGGGTAGTTGTCTGCTTGTCATCCCGCGTATATTCTTTCCCCAGTGGTCCCATCCTGCNCATTGNCACTATACATAGACATTTGAANCGTGATANCAGAGATCTCCGCCTGCTCCATCAGTTCCGATACCGTTTCATTATCTTCCCAAATNACAGGAATCTCCTGATCATTGATATATAACTTCATTTCACATGCATCTCCTATCTGGTAGTTTTCATCCATAGAAACCGAGGTTGTTTGTTCTTCCTGAGTTTCCTCCTCCTGAGTTTGTGTCTCCTGAGTTTGTGTCTCTTGAATTTGTTCCTCTTGAGTTTGTGTCTCCTGAGTTTGTTCCTCATGAACTGATTCAACTCTATTTTCACATGCCACAAAAACTGTCGATATAACTGCCGCTAAAACCAATATCAGTACAATACGTCCTAATTTCTTCATATTTCCAATCCCGGTTCCTATTTTGGATACTTCCACACCTATATTTTACCTTTCTACTTTTAATAAGCACACTACCAACATTATTTCAAATAAGTTCCGAAGAACTCTGCTAATTTATCAAAAGGAATGGCATCCTTATCTCCGCCATCATATAGATCCGTATGAACTGCATCCGGAATAATCAAAAGCTCCTTGTTATCAGCCCATGGATTGTCCTTCACCATATCGGCATAGGCATCCTTCGAGAAATAGCAGGAATGTGCTTTTTCTCCATGCATCACAAGTACGGCGCTGCGGATCTCATTGCTGTACTGAAGGATCGGCTGGTTCATGAAAGAAAGGCATCCCGTAACATTCCATCCGCCATTGGAATTCAATGAACGTGCGTGATAGCCACGGTCTGTCTTATAATAGTCATAGTAGTCTTTTACAAAGAAGGGAGCGTCTTCAGGAAGCGGATCCACGACACCGCCGCCAAGGGCATAAGCACCATTTTCATAATCAACCAGACGCTGTTTATTCAGTGCCTGCTTCTTTGCAAAACGCGCATCAGCCGTATTCTCGGAATCAAAATATCCATTTGCATTCACTCTGGTCATATCATACATGGTAGACGACACCGTTGCTTTGATTCTGGTATCCAGCGCAGCCGCATTAATCGACATGCCACCCCATCCGCAGATTCCGATGATGCCGATTTTCTCGGGATCAACCATTTCATTCAGGGACAGGAAATCAACAGCCGCTTGAAAATCCTCTGTATTGATATCCGGTGAAGCCATATATCTTGGCTGACCGCCGCTTTCCCCTGTAAAAGATGGGTCAAATGCAATCGTCAGATATCCTCTCTCCGCCATCGTCTGGGCGTAAAGACCGGCGCACTGTTCCTTGACTGCTCCGAAAGGTCCGCAGACCGCTATTGCGGGGAGCTTTCCCTCTGCATTCTTTGGTACATACATATCTGCTGCAAGCGTGATCCCATAACGATTATGAAAGGTCACCTTACTGTGATTTACTTTGTCTGATTTTGCAAATGTCTTATCCCATTCCTTTGTTAAATTTAATTTCTCCATTTTTTGCCTCCATGCTGCGACTGTTTTTTATGGCTCTGCTTTTAGCAGAGACATTGAGCAGCTAATGGCACAGGTTTTGGCGCAGCACAAAACCTGCAGGTTGAAAAACTTTGTTTTTCAACCTTACGTCGTCCTTTCTTTTTTGATATCCGGGAACTTCCCGGCTGATAACTTGTTTTTTTCAATCTGATACATCAACAGATCAAGATCGTCAACACGCTTCCCACTCTCATGAAGAATATCCATCAGTTGCTTTCGATGACGTCTAAGCAGCTGCTTTACCGTATCCTTATCTCCTGCTAATACGCGTTCTATGATGATCTCTATCTGATCATGATCCAGATTTAATTCCTGTAAACGTACGGTTAATGTCTTTTTTAATGCATCCATATCATTCTCTGAAATATCTTCCAAATACCTTCTACTGTAAGTAATCTGCGGCGCCTTTTCGGATGATTCTATTGTACTTTCCTTTTTTGATATTCGCTAATGCCTATATAGCATATCATGATATACATTTTTTGTATAACATGATATGANAGNCTNAAGAATCCANCCACGACACGAAAGCAATGATGCAGTGAACAGGGCGAAGCCCGCGAATGAAATGGTGCACTGCNGATATGATATAAAACCCACNANAAAAATGGAGNTGCCNANAATGGAACTGAAAACATTNCAAAACTTTTTAACAATTGCCCGGGANGAGAACATGACAAAAGCTGCGGANATCCTTCATATCACGCAGCCAACTCTATCCAGACAGATAAAATCCCTTGAGGATGAGCTTGGACAAAAGCTCTTTATCCGTCACAGTTTTCATATTGAATTAACAGAAGCCGGCATTCTGCTTCGGAAACAGGCAGAAGACCTTCTTTCCATGGCAAATAAGATTACTGACAGTTTTCAATCCCTTAATGATATTTCCGGGGGAGATCTTTACTTTGGTCTGGCGGAAAGCTATCAGATCGGCTTTCTGGCTGAATTCATTAAAGATTTNAAAATCAAATATCCCAACCTGAAATATCACATTACAAGCGGGGACACGGAACAGGTCNTNGAAAAACTGGAAAAAGGAATTCTNGATTTCGCNGCCATTGTTGAAAAACCGGATTTNAACAAGTACAATGTCNTCTCCTTTCCGGAAGCGGACAAATGGGTAGCCGTTGTATCATCATCCCATCGGCTTGCCGCAAAATCATACATCACACCAAAAGATTTGATTGACATACCCCTGTTCTGCTCTGCCCAATCATGGGAAAAGGATATCCCCGGTTGGGCTGGCAANNTGTTTNCGGAATTAAANTTAGAAGGCAGTTTTCGTCTTTCCTATAATGGATCNCTCTTTGCNAAAAAAGGNCTTGGATGCCTCTTNACCTTTGATAAGCTTNTAGATACAAGCGANGGAAGCGGGTTGAAAGCAATCCCCCTTTCTCCGGCTTTATTGACGCCCATGTATTTGATTTGGAAAAAGCAACAGGTATTTTCGCCTATTGCTGAACGATTTATATATGAATTTCAAAATGTTCTTGATTCAGATTGACCGTTTTACCTCTCCGCCACCTCAATCAGATGTCCATCAGGGTTCTTCAGCATGCCCGTTCTTTTGCCCCAGGAATTCTCACGTACCTTCACCGCCTGATCTCTTTCAGATATATAGATTTCTATTTTCAACAAAAATCCATCCAAGTCATCCTCGACAAAGAATAACTCCGATGCATTTCCGATAACCATATTTGTATCCATTAACTGTTACCAGCTTTTTTGCTCCTTTAAAACCAATCCTTCTGTCAGAATAACATTCTCCCCAAAATCTTTTAAAACCTGCAAACTAAAGTATTTCTGACAGAATGCTTTTGACCGTTTTATGTCCGCTCACTACAAGCAATATATTTTTTAACATGGCAAATCCTCTTTATGAACTCCCATAATATGAATATACTTCCTTTTAACTACTCCAAAAACCGGGATTCTGAAAAGTCATTTTTTAAAGCATTTGTTAACTGTTATTAATGAGCATAAAAATAAACCGTCAAGCGACAGCCTCCTTTGCTTTTTTGCAAAAACCAGTGCTATGCAGACATAACATAACTTCTCATATGCAAATCCCCTTTCTTTCTAAAATTTCTTTTTTAATTATCCGTCATTTTTTTATTCGATTTTTTCTGAAATGCATATTTTGGTATTTTATTAAACCCATCACAATTATCTTACTCTATGTAATTATCTCTCTTTTCAAAAAAATGTTCTTTTTATTTATTTCGCATTGTTTCTGAATTACAGAAATGCTCTCTATATCATTAGTAGTCCATCCCAAATCGTAACTGATATCCCATTCAATCTTTTTAATTTCAATCTGTATCTTGAATGTAATAATCCCCCAATTCAAATTCACCATCTTTAAAAACAACATTAAATACTATTTCAATCGGATGATATGGTAGTGAATTTTCCAATCCTATCAATGGCTGAACCTCAAACAGCATCGTCTCCGCATCAAATGACATCCAATCTTCATAATTAATTCCGCCAGCGAATGGATAGGAACTCGTCCATTCAGGCAGTACCTGCTCTGTCAGAACATTCCCTTCCTTATCCATAAAAAATATTGAATTACTTTCTTTATCAAACCGCCACTGAATTGTCTTTTCTATATCCTGTAAATAATCATCATAGTGATAGACATTCCATGCATCTACATAATCACATACAATAAGTTCATAGCTACTTATATTTCCTGAAGCTATTCTGTCAGTAATAATTATTTCTTTAACCCCGTCTGAATCTATATCAATGTAATTTAATTTAGGCGGTTCTGCATAATGATTCTGAAAGCCGTATTGAACAAATACTTTTTCCCCCTGCACATACAAAAGCATTGCAGTCTTTTCCTCTGCAATTATTCCGTATAAGCGCAAATCATCATTGATTTTGTTTAAAAAAACAATGGGATCATTCCAATAGGATTCATAAGAAGGAAATTCATCATATGCTTCCAACATATCATCTGTCAGGAAATCAATATATTCCATGATATCGCCTTCATATAAGGTCGGTACATCTTTGTTATCTCCCACTGGGAAACTCACGTTGGTGCTTACATCTGCATTACTGTTATTATTTACTCCAACTTCTTCGTCAAGCCTCTCAATATCAGACTTTGTATCCTCCATCTCTTCTTCAATATCTGTTTGTATATCAATTTGGATATCATCATTGACTCTATCTTCATTTCCATCCTGAACAGATGTACATCCAAAAAATGTTAACGTTGTAAATAAAACAATCGTATATAATATTTTTCTTTTCATATTTCATCCTCCATTGTATGGTTGCATTTCATAAAAGTAATTATAGTCTATACCGTTAGCACCACGTTTCGCATAAAATGAATCACAATCTCCAATCGTATTATCTATTTTATATCCATAAATATCACAAGAAGACAAAATTGCATTTCTAACATTGTCTTCATTCACTTTATCAGAGTTTTTGTCACCAATTTGAGAATAAAGAATTGCTGCCAACAGTTTTGCATTTTCCCACCCCTCTGAATCATACTCAGGATGATAACCATCATATTGATGCGTAGTTATTTTATCAATTGATGCATATCCACCTTCCAATAGAATATTTCTAATGTTGATTTCTTTNNAATTNGTGNAATTTTTTTCACNAAAATAANGNTTTACNGTTGCCCAAAGCACCTTGTTTNNTTCTCCATTTCCAGGATTTATTTGCTCTGCATAAATCATTCTGGCTAATAGATCAGGTGTATTCAAAGCATGCATTTCATCTTGTGTATAAACATCTTCCTCCGATATATGTTCAAAAATATATTCAACACTCTGTTTATATTCACGCATAAGATATGCAAACACTCCCGCCTTTCCCTCTTCACCTTGCGTTTCATACAAGTTAATCAAGAGCCTTGGATTATTTCTCTGAAGTATTTCTTCTATTTTAGCCCAATTGTTCGGATTACTTAATTCATTATCATCTTCAATTTGTGCCAAATATTCTTCAAGTATCTCAATTGCCATATTCATCTTATAATTATCATAAATTTCCATGTATGCGGTAACATCTTCTTTATTATTCTGTGCACTAGCTATTTCATGAAATATCTCATCAAGTACCTGTCCTGCTCCCTCTGCACTACTATTATTACTAACATATAGCTGCTGTAATAAATCCGGCCGCCTCTCTATGATCCAATTAGTAAAATCTTCTATTTCTTCCTCATTTCCCACTCCGAAAGCTTCCATATAATTCGATAAGATTTTTTTACCAATCTCCGATTCATCTATCTCTATCTCAAATATTTCTTTCTCTGCACCCATGCAAATAAATACGTCATCCCATCCCTGATTGGAATAACTTTCTTCTTCACCTTCTGTATTTTCATTTTCTGCATTATGGACTTTGAGCAACTTTTTATCTTTCGGCTGTAGACTTTCCCCACTATACATTATTGAATCCGCAAGCCTTCTGAATTCCTCGCCCAGTCCACGCATCTTTTCCGTATGCGTTCCCATGTTTTTAATGAAATGTTCTGTGATATATTGATTATGATCCAACAGATTCTGCAGACCCTGATCCACCTTCTGTCCGTAAGACAGGAAATCAACACTTTTTATTTCCGTCTGCGCCAATTCGCATGCTTCCAGCAGAGCGCCGCATCTGATCTGGCTTGGAACTCTTTCCGTCAGGGAAGCAATCTCTGCAATGATTTCCGAGGCTTCCGCCATCGCCTGATCTGCCTCTGCCATCATATTGTATACTTCAGCGCCCAAATCAGCCACTGCCCCCGGAACAATATAATAATTCTTTGAAAGTATGCCTCTATTTGCCATATTAATAACCTTGCCTTTCTATAATCTAAGAATCTATTACTGGTATAAATAGATATGATAAAACGCTATTCAAAGCAAACTTATTCCCATGTTCTGAAATGCTTCTTTATAACTGATATCTGCCTCCTCAAAAGCGTCAGTAGATTNCNGCATTCCATCTTATTACCNTAATTTCCTAACTTTTTCGGAAACGTAATTTTATTATATTCCTACAAGAATAAATANACAATACAAAACACAATATTNTNTTTATTTTGATAATTTNATATACAAGCAAAAATAAATTTAAAAAATGTGTAAAGTCATTGTAATTCCTATACATACTATTTACATAAAATATAGATTACATTAAACCAATTTAACTATTATAGTCTAGTAAAATATTTTTAAGTTACCGAAAATTAGATTTAAATGAATGGAAAATTTTCCGAAATACCTTCTAATAATTTTTTGAAGAATGGGAAAGACAGTTATAAAAAGAAATAAAATAAGCCCCTTCCTAAGGCTTTGATCCGTTAACATATAATAGGAAATGAGCGAACAAACGAAATTCACCAAACTGAGTAATTTTTCTTACACCAGTTCGAAGGTTCATACATACCAAAGTGCAAAAGCGTTTATCCGTATAATCCTAAATTATATTTAGTTTATTAAATTGTTTTATTATAATTCTAGCGATTCGGAGTTAATAAAAAGTTATATATATTCATCATCAATATCCTCTCATCAGTTTAATAAGGTTTCGACAGCTCAACTTCTATAAGATATTCTGGTTATTATTTACTGAAATGTCTTTTATTTTCCTTATGCATTAATATTTCTCAAGAGAATCTTTCGCAAGGATATCGTATAAAACACCTCCTGCACGAAGCTCATTCACATATATACCAAGATCTCCACGATGTTGAATTACTCATAACAAGGACTGTCGGTATAATCATTGAATTCTTAATGACCAGAACCAGCCTTGATGGGACTCCCCAAATTTCAGCTTGACAATATTGGATACCTATGTTAGTGTATAAATACTCTTTGCACTGCATATAAATCTACAGTACAAACTGAACAGGCCGTGACCATGTGTCATGGAGTCGGGTCACATAAGTGACAGTGGAATCTTCTATCCACGGGACAGTAGCTGCTAATACTGGTCGTGGGTATTTTTTTATACTTTTTTTATAAAGGCAATCTTCTATGGAAACGCTGATTATAGCGTTTCCATATATTCCCACATATATTAGTGTCATAGAGCTATCTTACATTTTGGGAGGTAACTTAATTATGATGAAAAAACAAGAGACGAAAAAAGCAGGCACCGGTTCGGACAATGATTTCCAGAAAGTCGCAGACAGGGTGTCAGCTGTGAGCATTACCGGCAATTTGATATTGTCTGTATTTAAACTGATCGCGGGTATAGTAGCTCATTCCCATGCGATGATCAGCGATGCAGTTCATTCCGCATCGGACGTGTTCAGTACGATCGTGGTGATTATCGGGGTCAGACTTGCTTCCAAGGGAGCCGATAAAGAACATCCCTATGGACATGAGCGTATGGAATGCGTGGCCGCCATCATTCTGGCAATGATTCTGTTTATGACAGGACTTGGAATCGGGGCAGGGGCATTGAAAAATATTCTGTCCGGCAATTATGGTGATTTGCAGGTGCCTGGGATTTTAGCGCTGGTGGCAGCAGTCATTTCCATTACAGGCAAAGAGGCTATGTTTTGGTATACAAAAGTTAATGCCACCAGAATTGACTCCAGTGCGCTGCTGGCGGACGCATGGCATCACCGTTCAGACGCTTTTTCCTCTATAGGCGCTTTAATAGGAATTGCGGGAGCAANGCTTGGCTTTCCGATCATGGATTCCATTGCNAGTNTGGTAATTTTTATATNCATCGTGAAGGCTGCCTATGACATTTTCAAGGATGCTGTCGATAAAGTAGTGGANCATTCCTGTGACGAAGAAACAGAACGGCGCATTTATGAACGTGTTATGAAAAATGAAGAAGTNCAGGGGATAGACTCGCTTCACACCCGCATTTTCGGGAATAAAATATATGTAGACATAGAAATTGCAGTAGATGGCTCTTATACGCTGAAACGATCTCATGAAATTGNCGAANAAGTCCACNNGGATATTGAAAAGAATTTCCCNAAGGTANAACATANCATGGTACATGTCAATTCCGCCCAGACGGACGAGTGAGGAAACCAAACNCAAAATTATTTTCAAAACAAAAGACCCTTTTCGTCTTTTAATTTTTTCCGATCAGTGCTTCCCAATCTTTATGTCCCTTCATATATCCGAAATCTTCCTCACTCTTAAAAAGATTACGGATTTCCTCTTTATACCTCTCCAAGAATGAACTATTCGGCTCAGTAAATTTCAAATGTTGAAATAACCCTGATTTCTGAAAATCCCAAAGACTGTCTACACTTTCTAATAACTGCACTACAACACGATATGTTTCCTCAATATTTTTTTCTGCACAAACTACATCCAGCATTGGCGAACATTCGTTATATTTTCCCATTTCAAATAAAGCCTCTGCCGTTCCCATCTTTTCCGCCAGATAATGGGCTTTCTCATAATCGCCATCTTCAATCGCCAGTCCCATCATCAGGTTAAATGCAAATTTTAATGTTTGATGTGCAGAGAATAAAACACTTTCATAGGTTTTATATGCATTTTCTTTGTCTCCCTGCGCCTGATATAATCTTCCCTGATAAATCATCTTCATAGGATCATTGGCAGGAAAAAACTTTAAGTATTCCTCCGCCTTTGTATATTTCTTTTTTCTTAAATAAAAGTTAAATAAAGAATCTGCCGCCTGACGTTTTATATCTTCATTCTCATCCTTCAATGCAATCTCATACCATGCGCTGATCTGCTCGTCATATTTTTCAGGGTCGGGAACGTCATCTGTTGATCTTCTCGCATCCAGTATGACCGCAATCTGCCATATAAGCATATTACAGTTGGGATACTCCCTGATCTTTTCCAGTGCCCACTCATATACTTTTTCAAATCCTTCCGAATCAAACATGTTATCCATCTCACGGATGATCTCTTTGATTTCAGACGGCGTAAGTTCTTCCCGAAACGATAGCAACGTATCAAGAGATATGTGTAACAGCCTTGCAATGGGCGCCAATAATTCAATATCAGGATTGGAATTGTTCTTTTCCCATTTATTCACTGCCGGAGTTGTCACTCCCAGCCTGCCCGCCATCTCTTCCTGGGTCAGACCCGCTTCTTTTCTATATTTTCTGATGACGTCCCCAATATTCATCCATAAACCTCCTGAAGAATTCCAAAAGCTTTTGTAGTAAAATTATAACAATAACTGATATCACACACAATTGAGTTGTTATTAAATAATTTTAAACAAATTTAACTGATAGTTAAATCATGGACTTAATTTTAATATTCAGAACTGAGAAGGTCAAGAAAAAAACTTTCTGGGATAGCATAAATTTAAAATCGAATGACATTTAATGGTGTAAGATGTAAAATGATTTATGTGAGAAATAGGGAAACCATAATTGACCAAACTGCAAAGCGAGGAATTTATTGAATCTATATATTTTGAGCTATCCTCATTAAAAGTGA
>WFLX010389655.1_pt1 | contig 55301 bp, 64 predicted proteins | sample 4967041 | NCBI WGS metagenome assembly WFLX01 (sample SAMN12857096, study PRJNA449069) | gut metagenome | isolation source: stool from male and female vole | host: Microtus ochrogaster | place: USA:Florida | collected 2017
ACTTGTTTCAAGAATAAAGAATATTCTGCGTCTTACAGGAAATACAGGTGGTATAACTAAAATCGGTGACGTTTCTGTTGATACCGTTCGTGGAACGGCAAGCAGAGACGGCAAAGACCTTTATCTTTCGGCTCTTGAATACAGACTGTTATTAGTTTTCATAAACAATAAAAATATGGTTCTTTCAAGAACACGTCTGCTCGAATCCATATGGGACATTGCAGGCGAATTTGTGAACGACAATACACTTACCGTATATATAAAGCGTCTGCGTGAAAAAATAGAAAAAGACCCTCAGAAGCCCGAAATAATAAAGACAGTCCGTGGAATGGGGTACAGGCTTGACTTATGATGAAACTTATGCGTAATAATGAAATAGAAAAAACATTCTTTATACAGGTTATAATTTCACTGGTCAGCATAATTTTTACTGCATTGCTTGATATCCGCTGCGGACTGATAACGTTTGTTATGTGCATACTGTTTATTACGGTTTATTTTGTTTCAGTAAAAAAGAGGTACGATAAATTTTCGGAGCTGTCTCTTGATATAGACAAAATCCTGCATGGAAACAATCATATTTCACTTGAAAAGTATGAGGAGGGTGAAATTGCCATACTACAGAATGAACTTTATAAAATGGTAAACCGTTTAAAACAGCAACAGCAGAAACTTAAAGACGATAAAATATATCTTGCCGATTCAATAGCCGATATCTCACATCAGATACGTACTCCCATAACTTCAATAAATCTGCTTTTTGCCATGCTCTCCGAGCCTGACCTTACAGACGAAAAAAGACTTGAAATTACCCATAAACTTTATGAAATGCTTTCACGTATCGACTGGCTTATTACGTCACTTCTCAAGATATCACGTCTTGATGCTGGTACGGTTCAGTTTCATAAAGAAAATATTTCTCTCCGTGAACTTGTTGACCGTTCGTGTTCACCTCTTATAATACCTATAGAATTACACAACCAGCGACTTATTATAAATACTGACGGAAATTTCTGTGGTGATATATCGTGGACTTGTGAGGCAATAGGAAACGTCGTAAAGAACTGTATGGAGCATACACCGTCCGGAAAGGATATTAAAATAAATGCGTCGGACAACCCCATATATACGGAAATAATTATCTCAGACAGCGGTGACGGTATAGACGAAAATGATTTGCCGCATATATTTGAAAGATTCTACAAAGGCAGTGATTCGGGAGAAAAAGGCTTCGGAATAGGTCTCGCCCTTTCACGCATGATTATTACAGGTCAGAACGGAACTATAAAAGCCGAAAATCAACCTGACGGTGCGGTTTTTACAATAAGATTCTATAAAATGACCGTATAAGAAAAAATTCCCTCCCGAATAATTCAGGAGGGAAAATTTTTATGTATTTTCGTTTTTGAGAGTTTCAATAAGATTGTCTGATTTTATCTTACTCATTGAATAAATCATTGTGGAAAATACTACTGCAAATACACTGAATATCGCAATTGCCACGGCTTTCCAAGGCATAAAGAAATCTGTTTCTATGCCCATGTTCATAGCCCTGTATATAAAATACGTCACTACTGCTGATACCGGCAAGCCGTATATAAGGGATTTTGCACCGTATATTATACACTCATAATTCAACATTCTGCGGAGTTCTTTTTCAGTCATGCCGATTGATTTAAGCATTGCAAAATCACGTCGTCTTAAATGAAGATTAGTTGAAATGGTGTTGAATACGTTTGTTGCGGATATGAGAGAGATTAATATTATAAATCCATATGCGAAAACTTTTACTACGGTAACAAGATTAAGGTCTCTTTCATTTTCGGCTACTTTGTCAATGATTTCGGCAGATATTGATAAATCTGAAATCTTTTCATTCATGTCTGCTACAGTTTTCATATGGTCATCAGATTTAATGTAGTAAGTGAAATAATAAGTCTGTAAATTTCTGTGTGTGACATTTTCATACATACTGTAAGGATAAACAAAGTTTAAATACATTCCCCCATAGTTGCACCAGTAAGGCGTTTCAGTAAGGACTTTTCCGCATTTAAGATTTATTGATTCCTGTGCCTGCTCTTTCGGGATTTTCTTTATATCTTCCGAATCCGTTTCACTCTTGTAATATGCTAAAACTTCTCCGTTATCTTCTGATATGTCACCCTCATAATAATAACCGTCAATATCTTTGAGAAGATTAATTTTAAAATCAAATTCGTCAGAATTGTATTTATACATATATTCATATTTTTCAGTATCGAAATTGAAACTTTTGAATCCGTCAAAAGCTATTGCAAGCGGATTTTCAGGATTCATAAACTTGTTTTCATCAAGGTTGTTTTCCCTCAGAAGTTCACGGAAAGTGTCATCATCAACAAATGCAATATCCATATATATGTCTTTTAATACCCTTTTTTTAATTGATTCATATCTTTTTATATAGTCGTCAGTAAGATATGACATTGAGATTTCGCCTGTTGTACCTCCAGATGTGAGATAGGCAATATCTGTAATATTTTCGTCCTCACGAAAAGCGTCATACAGCTTTTTAATGTTTTCGTTTACTACTTTTCCGTCAAAAGCATAAGAAAAAACATCACAGCTTATGTCATAACGGTTATCGCTGATTTCAAATGGTGTAGTTACCTCTTTTAATATATATTCACTGAATGCAGATGCGGATATGAATAAAACTATACTCATAAACAAACTCATTATTGTTGAACGGTATTTTTTCTTACTGCGTTTGAAATACTTATGACCGAGCATTCCCGAGAGTCCGAAAAATTTATATACGAATTTCGGAGTTTTAAGCGGTTTGTTTTTTGTCTTTATGTCCTTGCTCTGACGTATAGCTTCAACTGCCGTTATGCGTGTAGCCCTTATGGACGGTATCATTGCGGAAACTATTACTGTCAGTATTTCCACAACTATAGCAATAAGTATCGCTGTAAGTGAAATACTCATTTTCATTGGTATGTCTATTCTTATAATGCTACTAATCTTGTTGCCGATTACCGCAAGAGTTATGCCTATTCCGACAAGTCCAACAATAATTCCGCATGGTATTCCGACTACTCCAACAGCAAACGCTTCAAAAAATACAGTTTTCCGGAGTTGCTTTCTTGTTGCACCTATTGATGACAACAAACCGAATTGTTTAGTACGTTCCGAAACGGATATTGAAAAGGCATTATATATAAGTGATATTGAACCGAACATTATTAATGATATCAATATTATTGCAAAATTCCTCAGCAGTTTGTAATAGCTTGTATAACGTGATACGCCTTTCATAGCAAGTAAATCATAGTTTGTACTTGCATTAAGTTCGTTGTCGGCTATGAAATTATATATTTCTTTAGGATTTTTCATAGTGAAGTAAATACTATAAACTGCATCTTCGCTGAAATCCTCATCAAGAACTATCGCATTATAACCTATTGCATAGTATCGCTCAAATAACAGCGATTTATAAAAACCACTTATTGTATAGGTACGGGTTTCTTTCGGGACAAATTCTTCTGTTGCTTTTTCCATAGCAGTATATGACGTTTTCTGTGAAACTTTTTCTCCGTCAACAATTATATCACCTATTTCAAGCTCTATCGTATCTCCGACATCATAACCAGAATTATACATCTGATAATCAAGTAAAAGTATTTCGTCGGGACTGTCAGGATATTCGCCTTTTACTATATCTATCGGAATAATATTATCCTTATTAAAATCGCCGTTCAATGACGACAGCCTTATATATTCCCTCACATTAAGATTGTCCGCTTTCGCATATGTCAGCTCTTTTACATACGCACAATCCTTTATTTTGTCGGAATTTTTTATCTTGTTTATCGTATCAAGATTTGTTCCTTCAACACTTCCTTCCCAGCCACCGTCAGTAGCAACGAAATAATCAACAAGAAAATTCGTGAAACTTGATACAGAAGTTGTTACTGCACATATCAAGGCAGTAGAAAGGACTATTCCGACTATCGTTACAATAGTACGGATTTTGTTTTTTCTTAGGGACTGCAAAGTTACTCTGTGAAATACATTCATTTTCTTATCACCTCATCACGTATAATTCTGCCGTCCTCAATGGAAATTATCCTGTCAGCCTGCAAAGCAATATTTTCGTCATGCGTAATTATGATAAGCGTCTGATTGTATTTCTGATTTGAAAGTTTGAGCAGGTTTATAATTTCCTGACTGTTTTTGCTGTCAAGGTTTCCTGTCGGTTCGTCGGCAAGCATAACTGCCGGAGCGTTCATTAATGCACGACCTATTGAAACACGCTGCTGCTGTCCGCCTGACAACTGGTTTGGGAGATGATTTTCACGTCCTTTCAGTTTGAAGATTTCAAGAAGTTCCTTTAAACGTTCCTGATTGATTTCCCTGCCGTCCATAAGTACGGGAAGCGTTATATTTTCCGTGACATTAAGCACCGGTATCAGATTGTAGAACTGATAAACAAGCCCGACCTGTCTACGTCTGAAAACAGCAAGTTTTTCGTCACTCTGTGCATAAATGTCCTTTCCGTCCATGAATACTTTACCGCTCGTGGGCTTGTCAACACCGCCGAGAATGTGAAGTAGCGTTGACTTTCCTGAACCTGACGGACCTATGATTGCAAGAAATTCACCCTGTTTCACAGAAAATGAAACGTCATTCAGTGCATGGACTTCATTTTCACCTTTCCCGTAGACTTTGCATAAATTTTTTACTCTTAATATTTCCATAAGCACACCTCTTTTTTTTAGTTTATGAATATATTATACATCTTCAATATGACATGACAGTGACTTGAAAATAACAAAAATGTCACAAAAAAATGATATATTACAATGGTAATGTCACAATGGGATTAGAAATAATAAAAGAAAGTGATATAATAAAATAAAAAAGCGAGATGAAAAGTCATGGCAACAATAAAAGTAAAATATCCATATTTGAGTAAGGTGACGTATTTTCCGATTGTAGGAAATTATCATAATATTCTAAAGATAAAATCCTGACAGAAAAAAATTTGAAAAAAACAAAAAAAGGCTTGACATTGACGTTACGTCAAGTGATATAATAAGAATGGTGATGCAAATGAATGAGCTGAAAACCATAAACGAGGTCTGCAAAATGCTCAATGTGACCTCTCGCACGATACGCTATTACGAACAGTACGGACTGATAAAAACCATACGTGAGAGCAAGACCGCTCCACGTAGGCTCGATGACGAAAACATTGAGCGCCTACGAAAAATCCGCTTTCTGAGAAAGCTACGGCTGACACTTGATGAGATTGCAGTGGTGATTGACAGTGAGACAAAGGCGGCAGAGATGATTTACAGCAAAACCGCAGAATTAAAGGCTGAGATACGTGCTCTGATAGAACGTATCGGTCTGATTGAAGAAGTACTCGCTGTTGCGGAAAAGGGTGGGAATATCTATTCAGTGGAGCGGAAACTCGGTCAGCCGCCCGATGACACCGAAAAACTTCGGATAGCCGCAGAATGTACAAATCTGTTGCTTGAACGCAGATTCTCAGAATTAAAGCCGTACCTAAACAGCGACATGAAAATGCTGCCGCCCGATTTCTTCGAGGCTGTTTGGAACGTACATATCAAGCCCTGCGGAAAATTCATTTCTGTGGGTGAACAGAGCGTTGACGGAAATACGGTGACCAATAGACTTGTTTTTGAAAAGCTCGGCGTAGTCGTTAAAACAGAAGTTTGCGGTGAAATTGTGGCAGGTATGGTATTACAGTATTTCAAGGAAACCGAATGACCGCCCGTACAGGGTACACTGAAAGGAGAAAAAACTATGGGAAACATCAAAAAAATATTTAAAACTATCGGCATAATATTTTTAGTAATTATTATATTATTACTACTCGCACTTGCCGGACTGTTCATATACCACCGCATCCATATCTCAAAGAATAAAGAGTTCTTGAAAGAAATGGGCTACTACAACCTTGTTTCTGTCGGAAATCATTCACTGAATCTCGTGGAATATGGCGGTGCGAAAGATAAGCACCGAATCGTTGCACTCGGCGGTAATGGTTGGGGATTTACACTTGAGCTTCGTGAGCTGGCTGACGAGCTTCAGGAGGAAGGCGCGGTTTACTATCTGGCACGTGCCGGCTATGATGGCAGCGACGATGTGAAGGAGGATATGACGGTCGAATTTGTGGTGGAGGATTACCGCAAGGCACTTCAGAATGCCGGCATCGAAGCACCGTATATCCTGATGCCGCATTCCTATGCCGGTGTTCTTGCAACTTACTGGGTGAACAAATATCCTGATGAGATTGAGGCAATGATTGATTTGGACGGCAGCATCGCACAGTCTTTTACAGATGAGCAATTTCAGGAGGCAAAAGAACAGGTCAAAGACATGGCAGTAATCAAAGGAATTATGAATCTCGGTATCGGAGATGTCGCACTGCATGTTTTCTTTCCGGAAAATTCTGATTATTCTGAGGAAGAACAGCGTATGTATGATGCAATGACACTTATGACATTGGGGAATGCTGCGTTCGTTTCAGACCTCAATTGCACTGTTGACAATGTCAATGAAACGTGGGAGATGNNGCAGCCNNATGATGNGCCGAAACTCTATATNAACNNCTNAAACNGTTATCAAACAGTGGAAGAACTTGAAGCAGACGATGTGCTTTCGGAATACAGGATTGCTGAGTTGACAGAGGACTTTGAAGGCAGCGATGAAGAACGCAAGGCAAGGGCTTATAAGCTTGAATTGCAGGAAATTGAGGAATACAGAAAGGAAAAAATGCAGCCTTATGTGGAAAAGCTTGGCAACTGTGAGATTGTAAATCTGCCGGGCGATCACTTCATCCATGAGGAGAAACCGCAGGAATGTGCGGAAATCATCAAGAATTTCATTGACGGTTTGGATTGACAACTTTACCCTCTCTGAGCGTTTCAGAGAGGGTGTTTTTTCACCACAATATAAAGAAAACCGCTGTACACTGCGAAAAACGCAATATACAACGGTTTTAATAATGGCGCGGATTGAGAGATTTGAACTCTCGCACCGGTTTCCCGACCTACTCCCTTAGCAGGGGAGCCCCTTCACCACTTGGGTAAATCCGCAATGACCGACAAAATATATCAGGTCAAAATATTGGCGGAGAGGGTGGGATTCGAACCCACGTGCCCGTTAAGGCAAACGGTTTTCAAGACCGCCTCGTTATGACCGCTTCGATACCTCTCCGTATTTCATTTCTGTGTCTCATGACTATTATATTATATCACGGCTTTGTGAAAAAGTCAAGAGATTCTCGTAACAAAAAGTAGGAAATTTTTTCTGGATTTTCTGTATAATTTCAACAAATAAATATGTTAAATAAGAAAAAATTTCAAAATCAGGATTTTTTTCAGAAAATAAGCTTTACAGAATGATTTTTTTAGTGTAAAATATACATAGATAATTTTTTTGTGAGGTGCAATATGGAACCAAAGTATAAAAGAATATTATTAAAGGTAAGCGGCGAAGCACTGGCAGGTGAAAAGAAAAGCGGTCTTAACTTTGATATCATCACAGATATTTGCAGAAGTATCAAAAAATGTGTTGATGAGGGTGTACAGGTTGCCGTTGTTGTAGGCGGAGGAAACTTCTGGCGTGGACGTTCAAGCGGTGCTATGGACAGAACCCGTGCCGACCATATCGGTATGCTTGCAACTGCCATGAACGCTCTTGCACTTGCGGACGCTCTTGAGTCTCTCGGCTGTGTTGTACGTGTTCAGACAGCTATTGCCATGCAGCAGGTTGCAGAACCTTATATAAGAAACAAGGCTGTAAATCATCTCAACAAAGGTAGGGTTGTTATTTTCGGCTGTGGTACGGGCAACCCGTTTTTCTCGACGGACACCGCTGCGTCTCTCCGTGCGGCTGAAATTGAAGCTGATATTTTCCTTAAAGCCACTCTTGTTGACGGAGTTTACGACAAAGACCCACATAAATACTACGATGCTAAAAAATACAGCACTCTCACTTTCAGTCAGGTTCTCAGTGAAGAACTTGCTGTTATGGACAGTACTGCGGCTACAATGTGCCGTGACAACAAGATGAAAATGCTTGTATTCGACCTCTCACGTCCTGATAATATATATGATGCAGTTATGGGCAAGGAAGTTGGTACAATAGTTTCAGAAGACTAATTTTAATCGAAAGGATTTTATTATAATGAAAGAACAGATGAATCTCGCTAAAGAAAAAATGAACAAGAGCCTTAACGCTCTCGGCAATGAATTTGCTTCAATCCGTGCAGGACGTGCAAATCCTGCTGTACTTGACAAGGTGCTTGTTGACTACTACGGAGCTCCCACTCCGGTAAACCAGATGGCAGCGGTTTCCGTTGCAGAGGCAAGAATACTCGTTATTCAGCCATGGGACAAGTCGTCGCTCAAACTTATTGAAAAAGCTATCCTCGCTTCTGACATCGGAATCAATCCGACAAACGACGGCAGTGTTATCCGTCTTGTATTTCCTCAGCTCACAGAAGAAAGACGTAAGGAACTTTGCAAGAACATAAAGAAGTATGGCGAGGAGTGTAAGGTAACTATACGTTCAGTCAGACGTGACGCTATAGAAAAGTTCAAGACAATGAAGAAAAATTCCGAAATCACTGAAGATGACCTCAAGGACTGCGAAAAGAAAGTACAGGATTTAACAGACAAATTCTGTGCAGATGTTGACAAGGCTGTTTCAGCTAAGGAAAAAGAAATCATGACTGTCTGATTGATTGGAGAATTAATGGCACTATTTGGTAAAAAGGAAAAGGAAGAACAGTCTTTGCCGGCTGTTCTTCCTCAGCACGTAGGATTCATAATGGACGGCAACGGCAGGTGGGCTAAAAAAAGAGGTCTGCCACGCTCTTTCGGACACCGTGAGGGAGCAAAGAATTTCAAGAAGATAGTCCGCTACTGTAAGGATATCGGACTTAAAAATATTTCATTCTATGCGTTTTCAACTGAAAACTGGCAGAGACCGGATGACGAAATAAATACTATAATGGAGCTTTTCCGTGACTATATCGTTGACGTAAGAAACTTTTTAAGTGAAAATACAAGAATGATTTTTCTTGGCGACAAGTCGGCATTTGACGAGGATTTGCAGGAAAAAATGATTAAGCTTGAACAGGATACCGCCCATTATACAGAAATGAATTTAATGATGGCAGTAAACTACGGCGGTCGTGACGAAATTGCACATGCTTCAAGAATACTCGCACAGAAAGTAAAAGACGGTGAAATAAATCCAGAGGACATAACAGAACAGTCCGTAGCTGACAATTTATATACAGCAGGTTTTCCGGACGTTGACTTGTTAATCCGTCCGAGCGGTGAACTTAGATTATCCAACTATTTAATATGGCAGTGTGCGTATGCGGAATATTATTTCACGGACGTTTTATGGCCTGATTTCAGTCCGAAAGAACTTGACAAGGCATTGATAGAATACCAGAACAGAAACAGACGTTTCGGGGGTGTATAATGCTTACAAGAATTATTTCGGGAGCGGTCGGCGTTGTGATAATAGCAGTAGTGCTGTATTTTCACAATACAATCATACTGCCGATAGCTGTAGCGTTGATGATTGCAGTTATGCTGTATGAACTTCTGAGAGCTGTAAAAATGCACAAATGTATACCGATTCTGATAGCGTCGGAAGTATGCGGAATAGTTATGCCGTTTCTTTATGATAATTTTGATATCCTGATTGATGTTAAAAGATTAAGCGGAAATGATATAAGGAGATTTCCTCTTGTATCATTCGCAGTAACTTTATTATGTGCATTTGTTATATTCATAACATGGCTTAAAAAACACAATGAAATAAAATACGAACAGGTTTTCTTTGTACTTGCCGTTATGATACTTGTACCGCAGGCTATGTCAACTATGGTACGCATTAATAATTTTGACGACGAAGAAGGGCTTTTCCTGCTCATAATGGGACTTTGCGGTGCATGGATTGCAGATACAGGAGCGTATTTTTCAGGCGTTGCTCTTGGAAAACATAAACTCTGTCCTGAAATAAGTCCGAAAAAAACCATAGAGGGCTTTATAGGCGGTATTCTGACAACAGGTATAGTGTACGCTGTGGCATTCTATGTGCGTAGTGGCTCTGACGTAAAAACAACACTACTTGCGTTTATTATGGGCATGGTGTGTGCGATTATCGGAACAGTAGGCGACTTGTCGGCATCAATGGTAAAACGTCAGATAGGTTTTAAAGACTACGGCAAAATTATGCCTGGTCACGGCGGTCTTATGGACAGATTCGACAGCGTATTATTTGTACTGCCGACATTTTACGCATTTATTATGATTACTGATGTAATATAAAATTCACGAAAGGAGACTAAACGTTATTTTTAAGCGGATAGTCTCTTTTTGTCATGAGGAGATATAAATGAATGGGTTCCCATTATTTCCGTTTTTGTTGCTGTTCAATGCGGTAAGCTTTACACTTTTTACAATATCGGCTATTAGACGATACAGGCGTGAACACAAAGAAATAAAAGAACTTGTCAACAGGTGCGTTGATTGTAAAGCAACAGTTATAAATCCCGTTGTATTGACTAACACTTATGCAGAGGGCGGACTTCGACAAGCGTCTAAAATTCTTGCCGGATTTCAGAATGTTTCTAATCTGCCGTTTGAATATGCCTGTACAGAAGTATTTTTTTACGTGAACGGCGAAAAAATACAGACTATGATTCTCCGTCAGACATCAAATATGAAAATCCCCAAGTTCAATGATGAAATCACAATTTATTATGACCCATATAATCCTAAACAGGCATTTGCTAAGGATATGAAAGGAATTTTATTACATAAACCTTTGAGGAACTGCATAATTTACGGCTTTGTAGTGGTTATATGTGCCTTGACGTTTATTTCTTTATCAATCTTATAATTGCAAAAAATTTTTCATATAATAAAGGAGATGATACAATGAATAAGACAGTTTCTATATTGGGTTCAACGGGCTCAATCGGTACGCAGTCGCTGGAGGTCTGTGAAAAACACGGTTTTAGGGTTTACGGACTTTCCGCTAACAACAACATCGACCTGCTCGAACAGCAAACAAGAAAATTCAGACCTGAATATGTATGTATCTATAATGAGGAAAAATATACTGAACTGAAAAACCGTCTTTCAGATACGGGCGTTAAAGTTTTGTGCGGTATGGACGGTCTGTGTGAAATTGCTTCACTTGAACAGAATGACATTGTACTAAATTCAGTTGTAGGAATGGTCGGACTTCTTCCGACTCTCACAGCTATAAACGCCGGAAAGAATCTGGCACTTGCAAACAAGGAGACGCTTGTTGCAGGCGGTGAAATAGTAATGTCCTCTGCAAAGGAAAAGGGCGTTAATATATATCCGGTAGACAGCGAACATTCAGCAATATTTCAGTGTTTGCATGGTAACAAAAGAGAACAGTTAAGCAAAATTATTCTCACAGCGTCGGGAGGACCTTTTTTCAAAAAAACTTATGAAGATTTAAAGAAAGTCACCAAAGCCGACGCACTGAAACACCCTAACTGGAGTATGGGAAACAAGATTACTATAGATTCCGCAACACTTATGAATAAGGGTCTTGAATTTATAGAGGCAAAGTGGCTTTTCGACCTCATTCCCGAACAGATTGAAATTGTTGTACACCGTCAGAGCGTTGTACATTCAGCGGTTGAATACAACGACTATTCAGTAATTGCACAGCTTGGTGTACCTGACATGAAAATCCCGATTCAGTACGCTTTGTTATATCCGGACAGACTTGAATGTCCTACTAAAAGGCTTTCGCTTACAGATTACAGCAGTCTTACTTTTGAAAAGCCTGATTATGAAACTTTCAGATGTCTGTCATCTGCGATAAAGGCGATTAAACTTGGCGGTGCATATCCTTGTCTTGTGAACTCAGCCAACGAAGAAGCGGTAAAAGCTTTTCTCAATGACGAAATTCAGTTTATTGAAATCGGTGAAATAGTATCATCGGTTATTGAAAAATTCGCTCCTGCTCAGGTAAACAGCTATGATGACGTTGTAAAGGCTGATATTTCCGCAAGAGAATACGTCCGTAATATTATAGAAAAATAAATATTCTGAAGGGAGACTGATATTACAATGGGCATAATTATTGCAATAATTATTTTCGGACTTATAGTTACTGTCCACGAGTTCGGACATTTTATATGTGCAAAACTAAGCAAAGTAAGGGTACTGGAATTTTCGGTAGGCATGGGACCTAAACTTATACAGAAGAAAAAAGGTGAAACCATGTATTCGCTAAGACTTCTGCCTGTAGGGGGGTACTGTTCTATGGAAGGTGAAGATTCCGATTCGGACGACCCCCACAGTTTCCGCAGTGCAAAACTCTGGAAACGCATGGTTATACTTGTCGCAGGAGCAGGAATGAATTTTGTTTTAGGATTTGTGGCGATAGTTGTCATGATGTCAATGCTCGGGTCTGTTCCTACAACGCAGATATCGGGATTCAGTGCAGTAGAGCTTGAGGACGGTACTCTTGAACGCCGTGCGGACAGTTACGACACGGGACTAAGACATGATGATATTTTTTATAAGATAGACGGCACGCATATTTTCAGTATGCTCGACCTTAACGCACTTCTTTTGTCTGCACCCACGAACGTTCACGACGTTACTGTTATACGTAACGGCAAAAAGATAAAAATTGAAAATGTAAATTTCGGTGACGCAAGTGGTAACGCTATAGATTTCGGACTTGTACACAAGAACAAAACACCTTTCAGCGTTGTGAAAGGTTCANGCGAAATGTTCNTGTAGNAATCTNNNTCGNTATTGTACAGATGTCGCTGAAACAGCTTGTTTCAGGTCAGGCAAAGAAAGAGGACGTTTCCGGACCTGTAGGCGTTGTAACGGCTATCAGCGAAACCACTCAGGAAAGTGAAAACACAGAAGAGACTGTTTTCAATCTTATATATATGACCGCTCTGATAACTATAAATATCGGTATAATGAATCTCCTGCCAATTCCGGGACTTGATGGTGGACGACTTATTTTCTGCTTTATCGAACTTATCAGACGCAAACCAGTAAAGCCGGAACACGAGGGATATGTACACCTTGCAGGAATGTTGTTGCTTTTCGGTATAATGATTTTTGCAACATATAACGATATTGTACGTCTTATTACAGGAGGAGGACAATTATGAGAAATATAAAACCTGTTAAAGTCGGGGACTGCGTTCTTAACGGAAAACACATATATATACAGTCAATGTTGAACGCACGTTCCGACGATATTGAGGGAAGTGTAAAACAGGCTGTTGAACTTGAAAAGGCAGGCTGTGAAATTATCCGTGCGGCTATTCCCGACATGGAAGCCGTGAAACTCATTCCGGCAATAAAGGAAGCCGTAAATATTCCGCTTGTCGCCGACATTCATTTTGATTACAGACTTGCAATTGAATCCGCACACGCAGGAGTTGACAAAATCCGTATAAATCCCGGCAATATAGGTGGAAACGACAGGGTAAAACAGGTTGCGGACATATGTCGTGCAAAGAATATTCCTATAAGAATAGGCGTGAACTCCGGTTCTCTTGAAAAGGAATTACTTGATAAATACGGTTCACCGACTCCGGAGGCACTCGTGGAAAGTGCCTTGCACCATGCCGAATTACTGGAGCAGTTTGACTTTGACGATATTGTAATTTCAATAAAGTCATCTGATGTAAATAAAATGATTGCTTCATACCGTCTTGCCGCCGAAAAATGCCGTTATCCGTTACATCTCGGTGTAACGGAGGCAGGTACTGAACGCATGGGAATTATCAAGTCTGCTGTCGGAATCGGTTCACTTCTGTGCGACGGAATCGGTGAAACTATCCGTGTATCGCTTACTGACGACCCTGTTAAAGAAATTCATGCGGCTAAAGATATTCTTAGCTGTATCGGAAAACGTGAGTGTGTCAGACTTGTTTCCTGTCCAACCTGCGGACGTACCAGAATAGACCTTGTAAAAGCTGCAAAACAGGTTGAAGAAGCTGTAAAGGATATGGACAAGAATATAACAGTTGCCGTAATGGGCTGTATAGTAAACGGACCGGGGGAAGCCCGTGAAGCTGATATAGGAATAGCAGGCGGTAACGGCTGTGCGGTTATCTTCAAAAAGGACGGTTCACAGCGGAAAATAAAAGAGGAGGATATTGTCAGCGAGCTTATGGCAGAGATTGACAAGCTTTGATATGAATATAAATTTAGCTGAATTTCTTAAGGAATATTGCAGTGAAATACCGGAAAGCATACGGCAGGGTGAAATTTTCAAGCTTACATATTCCGAAAAACTGGATAATATTAATTTTTTTGCACTCTTTAAAAATCTTGTTCCGAGTGAAGATATTTTTTCTTTTGAAAAAACGGTTGAAAGTGCTATCAAGGTGGACAGAATCCGCCTTATGTGCCGTTATCCGTCTGAAATTTTCGGAATGAATTGCTACAGTGAACTGATAAAGCTGCTTAAAAGAGATATTCCGGTAGTAAACGGTTTCCTTGACAATGCAGATGTTAAGCTTAATGACAATGTACTTTCAATAACTCTTATACACGGCGGCAGAAATATTCTGGAAAAATATCATTTCTGCCGTTCATTTTCACAACTTGTATATAATCAGTTCGGAGTTGAAATTTCCGTGAATCTTAATGGCGATGAAAACGTTTCATCTGATGAATACGATAGAATGATAGAAAAAATGGTTTCTGAACTGCCTGATTACAGTTCACAGCTAAAAGAGGAAATACCGTCAGAAGAAGCAGAAAATCCTGTGCCGGTGCTTAGTCAGCCGGTTGATATAAGTTCGCTTGATACCGAATTTGACAAGGAATCTGCGGAAATAGTAACAGGCAGGGCAATACGTGAAAAGCCTGTGCCGATTTCGGAAGCGGTACAGCGTTTAGGTGAAAAGCTTGTTGTTGTGGGTGACGTTTTTGCATCGGAATCCAAGGAACTCAGAAACGAAAAAACAGTAGTTACTTTTGATATAACAGACTACAGCGGTTCACTAAAAGTAAAGATTTTTGCAAAGAACGAAGAAATAGACAGTATGAATCTGTCGTCCGTGAAAAAGGGAACAACACTTCTTATTTCGGGAAAAATCGACTTTGACAATTTCGCACACGATATAGTAATATCACCCAATTCGATAATAAAAGTAAAAAGAATACCAAAAATGGACAACTATACCGAAAAGCGTGTAGAGCTTCATTGTCATACAAATATGTCGGCAATGGACGCTGTAACAGACCCCGTTACCCTTATAAACAGAGCTGCTATGTGGGGGCATCAGGCTATGGCAATTACAGACCATGGAGCAGTACAGGCATTCCCTGACTGTATGTACAATATGCCGAAGAATTTCAAAGTCATCTATGGTTGTGAGGCTTATGTGGTGAATGACCTTGACCGTCTGCTTATTCTAAAAAATCCCGACAGCAGAAGTATAAACGACGAAATAATTATTTTTGACGTTGAAACTACCGGACTTAGTTTCTCAGGGGACAGGCTCACGGAAATAGGTGCGGTAAAACTGAAGAATATGCAGATAATCGACAGTTTCAACACAAAAGTCAATCCGGAAAAGCATATCCCCGAAAATATTACCGAACTTACAGGAATAAGCGACGACGATGTAAAAGACGCTCCGAAAGAAAAAGAAGCTATACTGAAATTCATGGAGTTCTGCGGTGAAAATCCCGTACTTGCGGCACATAATGCAAACTTTGACACGACGTTTATCAATGAAGCTTGTAAACGCAGTAATATTGAATTTAAATACAACTGGATTGATACACTTATTTTATGTCAGGTAATGCTCCCCGAAATGGGACGGCATAAGCTAAATTACGTTGCAAAAAAGCTGAAACTCGGAAAGTTCGACCACCACAGAGCGTCAGATGATGCTTTGATGCTTGCAAAGATATATATTGAACTCGTCGGACGGCTTGAAAATGAAAAGAATATTGAAATTCTCGACGACCTTAATTCAAAAGCAGGGGAAATTGACGTAAAAAAACTCAAGTCCTATCATCAGATTATTCTTGTAAGGAATCAGACAGGTCTGAAAAATCTTTACAGACTTGTCTCATACAGCAATCTTGACTATTTCTATAAAAAACCTCTTATTCCGAAGTCTGTTTTGCAGTCGCACCGTGAGGGTCTTATTTTCGGAAGTGCCTGTGAAGCGGGAGAACTCTTTCAGGCAATGTTGAATAATAAGTCTGAAGAAGAAATAGAAAAACTTGCAAAATTTTATGATTATCTTGAAATTCAGCCAATATGCAACAATGAGTTTATGGTTCGTGAGGGAATTGCCGAAAACGATGAGGAATTAAAGAACTACAACAGGCGTATTGTTGAACTCGGCGATAAACTTGGTATTCCTGTGTGTGCGACCTGCGACGTTCACTTTATAGACCCGAAAGACGCTATTTACCGTAAAATTATCCTTGCAAGCATGGGTTTCAAGGACACCGAAAATCAAGCACCGCTTTATTTCAGAACAACAGAAGAAATGCTTGCGGAATTTCAGTTCCTCGGTGAAGAAAAAGCGAAAGAAGTTGTAATCACAAATACAAATATGATTGCCGATATGGTTGAAGTGGTAAGACCTTNTCCCGAAAGGANCTTTTACCCCNNCTATTGNCGGTGCNGAAGAAGAACTCAAAAAAATTACTCATGACAAGGCACATGAAATATACGGCGACCCACTGCCCGAAATCGTTGAAAAACGTCTTGACAGGGAACTTTCTTCAATTATAAAACACGGTTTTTCGGTGCTGTACATCATTGCACAGAAACTTGTGTGGAACTCAGTTGAAAACGGTTATCTTGTAGGTTCACGAGGTTCTGTAGGTTCGTCGTTTGTAGCGTCAATGGCAGGAATATCCGAAGTAAATCCGCTCCCACCGCATTATGTATGTCCGAAGTGCAAACACAGTGAATTTTTAACTGACGGTCAGTACGGTTCAGGCTTTGACCTTCCACCGNAAAAATGTCCCNANTGTGACACTGATATGCTCCGTGNGGGTCATGACATTCCGTTTGAAACTTTTCTCGGATTTGACGGCGACAAAGCTCCCGATATCGACCTTAATTTTTCCGGTGAATACCAGTCACACGCCCACCGTTATACAGAACAGCTTTTCGGAAAATCCAATGTTTTCAAAGCCGGAACTATTTCAGCCGTTGCCGATAAAACAGCTTACGGATATGTCAAGAAATACTGTGAGGACAACGGAATAACTCTCAACAATGCCGAAATGAACCGTCTTGCAACAGGCTGTACAGGTATCAAGAGAACAACAGGACAGCACCCTGGTGGAATGGTTGTTGTACCGTCCGATTATGAAGTTTACGACTTTACACCCGTTCAGCACCCTGCGGATTCGGCAGACTCCGAAGTTATCACAACACACTTTGATTTCAATTCCCTGCACGATACTATACTTAAACTTGACGAACTCGGTCACGTTGTTCCGACCCTGTACAAGCATCTGGAAGACCTGACAGGCAAAAAAATAAAGGACGTTCCCACCTCAGACCCCGATGTTATAAAAATGTGTACGGATTGTAGTGTTCTTGGCGTAACAGAAGAAGAAATATACTGTAAAACGGGAAGTCTCGGTATTCCTGAAATGGGTACTAATTTCACAATACAGATGCTCCTTGATGCAAAGCCGACAAAATTCAGCGACTTCTTGCAGATTTCCGGACTTTCTCACGGTACTGACGTATGGCTGGGCAATGCAAANGATTTNATTGACCAGAATATATGTACTATTTCTGATGTTATCGNAACTCGTGACANTATCATNACTTATCTTTTATATAAAGGTGTACCGCCGAAAGATGCTTTTCAGATTATGGAGTGGACACGTAAAGGCAAGGCTTCAAAGAATTTCACGCCTGAACTTATTGAAATGCTTAAAAGTCATAATGTTCCGGACTGGTATATTGAAAGCTGTCTTAAAATAAAATATATGTTCCCGAAAGCACACGCCGCCGCATATGTTATTGCAGCGATAAAACTCGGCTGGTTCAAGCTTCATATGCCGCTTGAATATTATTCGACGTATTTTTCCGTAAGAGGTGAGGACTTTGACGCAGAACTTGCAGTACAGGGAAAGTCAGCCGTGCGTGCAAGAATAGAGGAACTCAGGGAACTCGGAAACAACCGTTCTAAAAAGGAAAACGACCTTTATGACATACTGCTGATAACCAATGAAATGCTTTCAAGAGGATTTGAATTTCTGCCGATTAATCTTTTTAAATCGCACGCTGTTGACTATCTTGTTGAGGACGAAAAACTTAGAATACCATTCTCAGCAATGAACGGAGTAGGTGTAAACGCCGCAATGGGTATCTACGAAACGGCACAGAAAGGTGGATTTATATCAATAGATGAGTTTCAGCAGATGAGCGGTGCGTCAAAAACCACAATAGATATGCTGAAAACTATAGGTGCTTTTGGTGATTTGCCCGAATCTGCACAGCTATCATTCTTTTAACTTGACTTTGTTCTGATAGTGTGTTATCATAGTATCATGTTAACACACTAAAGTGATTGGAGGACTTAAATGAAAAATTATGACCTTATTACTCCCGAAGGTACTAAAGATTATCTTTTCGGCGAGTGTATAGTAATACGTGATATTGAAGATACCCTTATAAATCTTTTTAAAAGTCACGGCTACAGCGAAATGATTACTCCCGGACTTGAATTTTATGATGTCTTTAATCTTAATTCACGTTATTTTCCACAGGAGAATTTATATAAGCTTACCGACAGCAAAGGCAGACTGCTTGTAATGCGTCCCGATACTACAATGCCGATAGCAAGAGTANTTGCCACACGCCGTGAGAGACGNNATGCNTCCTCTCAAGCTTTTCNANAANCAGACCGTTTNCCGNANAGAACCCGCCCTTAAGGGCAGAAGTGACGAAATAGTCCAGACAGGTATTGAGCTTATCGGTTCACAGCTTAAAATGTCAGACCTTGAAGTTATTTCGACAGCCGTTGAATCGCTGAAATCATTCGGCATGGAGTTTTCCCTTGAAATCGGTCACATAGGCATTTTCAAGGAACTTGTTGACAAACTTGAAGTTTCTGACAAGACAAAGGAAAAAATCCGTATGCTTATTGAAACAAAAAATTTCCCTGCTCTCAATGACCTGCTTGATTCTCTCGGAAACAGCAGTGTCACAAATGCTCTCAAAAGTCTGCCTGCACTTTTCGGCGGTGAGGAAGTTTTTGAAAAGGCAGAGGAGATTATGCCCGACGAAAATATAAAGCGTCTGCTTGACGAACTCCGTGAAATTTACTGTGACGCTGCTGAAATATGTGGAAACGACGGTGAAATAACTGTTGACCTCGGTCTTGTAAACAAGACGGACTACTACACCAGTATTATCATAAAGGGATATTTACAGGGTCACGGCGAGGAAGTAATTTCCGGTGGACGTTATGACAAGCTTATTTCTGAATTTGGCTACGATATTCCGGCGGTAGGCTTTGCGGTAAATATAAACGCAGTTGCGAAAGTCATAGAGAAAAACGGAGTTATTCCGGCTATGCCGAGAATTGACGCTGTTGTATACGCAGAGGAAGGTTTTGAAGTTGCTGCACTCAAAGCTGCTCAGGAACTTCGTGAGCAGGGTCTTGTTGTTGAAAACGCACTGTTCGACGACCTCGAAACTGTAAGAAATTACGCAAAGGATAAGAAAATTCCTAAAGTTGTTGTAATAAACAGCGATGACAGGGGGGCAGAAGAATGAATAAACCAATAAGAATCGCTCTTACAAAGGGCAGACTTGAAAAAGATACAGTCGGTCTTTTTGAGAAACTCGGCTTTGACTGTACCGCAATTCACGAAAAGGGAAGAAAGCTCATTCTTCCCGTTCCGGATGCAAATATTGAAGTAGTACTTGCAAAAGCAAACGACGTTATAACATATGTTGAACATGGTGTGTGTGATATGGGTGTTGTCGGCAAAGATACTATCATGGAAATGAAAGGCAAGTTTTTTGAACTCGTTGATTTGGGATTCGGTCGCTGTAAATTTGCCCTTGCAACCAAAAAGGACTATGATTTCTACAGCGGTTACGGCGTTAAGACTATCGCCACAAAGTATCCGAACGTTGCAAGAAGTTTCNTTGAAAAAAAGGGAATGGNCACCGAAATAATAAANATTGAGGGNTCTGTTGAACTCGCTCCGCTTCTTGAACTCGCCGACGGAATCGTTGATATTGTTGAAACAGGTACAACGCTGAAAGAAAACGGTCTTGAAGTAATAGAGGACGTTGCACCGATTTCAGCAAGACTTATTGTAAATACTGTAAGTCTCAAACTCAGAAGAACCGAAATTGACAGGTTAATTACACTTATAGAGGAGAATCTGTAATGAGAAAAATTTATGCAAACGGCACTGATGAAGTTTCATTCCTTGATGAACTCAGCAGGAGAGCCGGTGAGACAAATAAAAAAGTTACTGAAACAGTTACGGCTATAATTGAGGACGTAAATGAAAATGGTGACACTGCCGTAAAAAACTATACACTTAAATNTGACNNAAATCNTCCGCAGTACTATNAAGNACCGAGAGACATCATAAATGATGCCATNACANACGCAGACCCTGAATTTGTGAATGCACTTCTCAATGCTCAGGAAAATATAGCTGATTTCCACAACAGACAGGTCGAACAGGGATTTATCAATCCAAAAGAAAACGGTGTTATTCTCGGTCAGAGAATCAGAGGTCTTGAAAGGGTAGGACTTTATGTTCCGGGCGGTACTGCCGCATATCCGTCAAGTGTGCTGATGAATGCAATACCGGCAAAAATAGCAGGTGTAAAGGAAATTATAATGGTAACACCTCCTCTTAAAGACGGTACACCGAATAAGGACATACTCGTTGCGGCTGCAATATGCGGAGTTGACAGGGTATTTCTTTCCGGCGGAGCTCAGGCTATTGCGGCACTTGCATACGGTACAGAGGAAATCCCGAAGTGCGATAAAATCGTAGGACCGGGAAATATTTTCGTTGCAACAGCTAAAAAACTTCTTTACGGCGTAGTTGACATTGATATGATAGCAGGACCAAGTGAAATTCTCGTAATTGCCGACGAAACAGCAAACCCGAAGTTTGCCGCTGCCGATTTGATGTCACAGGCTGAACACGATAAATTAGCGTCTGCAATTATGGTTACGACAAGTGAAAAGCTTGCTGATGAAACCATTGCGGAAATAAACCGACAGAAAGAATATCTTTCAAGAAAGGAAATCATAGAAAAGTCTCTTGATGACTACGGTGCAATAATCATTGTCGACAGCCGTGAAAAAGCAGTTGAACTTGCAAACCGTATTGCNCCCGAACACCTTGAAGTGCTTNTGGATAATCCTATGGAACTTCTTGGCAGTCTCGACAATGCAGGTTCTGTATTTCTCGGACACTATGCAAGCGAACCGCTCGGCGATTATTTTGCAGGACCTAATCACGTACTTCCCACAAGCGGTACGGCAAGATTTTTCTCACCTCTCGGTGTAGCAAGCTTCACAAAGCGTTCAAGTTACATCTACTACACTAAAGAGNCTCNTTNTGAGGCTAAGGACGATATTGTTCTTATCGCAGAAAAAGAGGGTCTTACCGCACACGCCAATGCTATTAAAGTACGCTTCGAATGATTTGCTGAAAGCCTGTTCTTACAGGGCAGGCTTCTGATTAAAGAAAGGCAGTGTTTAAAATGAACAAAAACAAATGGGAGGAAAATGTCCGCAGAGTTGTTCCGTACACTCCGGGCGAACAGCCGAAAGACAAGGATATAATCAAGCTCAACACAAACGAGAATCCATATCCACCTGCTCCGGCTGTCCGTGAAATTCTTGATAACTTTGATGTTTCACAGATGCGTCTTTATCCCAATCCTGATTCTGAAATTCTTGTAAATGCACTTGCTGAACGTTACGGCGTAAAACCCTCACAGGTGTTTGTCGGGGTAGGTTCAGACGACGTTATTTCAATGGCATTCATGACGTTCTTCAATTCAGACAAACCTGTACTTTTTCCCGATATTACATATTCTTTCTATGATGTATGGGCTGACGTTTATCGTATTCCATATAAAACCTGTCCGCTCCGTGATGACTTTACAATTAATCCCGACGACTACAAACAGGAAAACGGTGGTATAATTTTCCCGAATCCTAACGCTCCCACAGGTGTTCTTGAAAGTGTTGACATGATTGAAGATATTATAAAATCAAATCCCGATTCAGTGGTTATGATTGACGAGGCATATATAGATTTCGGCGGTGAAAGCTGTCTGCCGCTTATTGAAAAGTACGAAAATCTGCTTGTTATACAGACTTTCTCAAAGTCACGCTCTATGGCTGGTATGAGAATTGGTTTCGCTATAGGAAACGAAAAACTTATAAAATACATGAATGATGTCAAATTTTCTGTCAACTCCTATACAATGAATACTGTTACACAAATTTGCGGTGCGGAGACAGTACGTGATGAAAAGTATTTCCAAGATACTGTAAATAAGATTATAGAGATCCGTGAGTATTCAAAGAAAAAACTTGCAGAACTCGGCTTTGAATTTACTGATTCAATGAGTAACTTTATTTTTGCAGGTCACAAGACAAAAGACGCAGGATATATTTTTGAGGAACTGAAAAAGCGTAAAATATTTGTCCGCTACTGGAACAAGCCGAGAATTAACAATTATATGAGAATTACAGTCGGTACGGACGAAGAAATGAACGCATTATTTAAGGCACTGGAGGAAATTCTGCATGAATGATTTTATAAGAAAAGGCAGTGTCAGCCGTACAACAAGAGAGACTGATATAAATATATCTGTATCTTTAGACAATAAAGGCATTGCCGATATATCGACGGGAATCGGCTTTTTTGACCATATGTTAACGGCATTGTCGGTACACAGCGGTATAAGCATGACTATAAAAGTAAAAGGCGACCTGCACGTTGACTGTCACCATACAATAGAAGATACGGGAATTGCACTCGGTCAGGCACTCGGTCAGGCACTCGGCAACAAGTCGGGAATTGTGCGTTACGGTACTTCATATATTCCTATGGACGAATCACTTGCAATGGCAAGTCTTGACCTCAGCAACAGACCGTTTCTTGTGTTCAACTGTGATTTCACAAACCAGTCATGCGGTGAATATGACCTTTGTATGACAGAAGAATTTTTCCGTGCGTTTGCTTTCAATTCAGGAATGACGCTTCACATAAATCTGCTTTACGGCTCTAACGACCACCACAAAGCAGAAGCCATATACAAGGCAGTTGCACACGCTCTTAAAACTGCTGTCACAAAAAATTCCGACGGTGCTGTACTTTCTACAAAGGGGGTTTTATAAAATGATTGCAATAATTGACTACGGTGCAGGAAATATTTTCAGTGTTAAAAATGCCCTTGACTATCTCGGACTTGAAAACATTCTGACATCTGATAAAGATTCAATAAAGAATGCCGACGCTGTAATTCTTCCGGGAGTGGGAGCATTTCCGTCTGCAATGAAAATGCTTGAAAATTCGGGACTTGTCGAAACCATAAAGGAAGAAGCCACAAAAAAGCCTTTTCTGGGAATATGTCTCGGAATGCAGTTGATTTTTGAAAAGGGATATGAATTTGAGGAGTGCGACGGTCTCGGACTTATAAAAGGCTCTGTTCGCAAAATGGAAAGAACTGACTTGATTATTCCGCATATGGGTTGGAACAAACTTGAAGTTTTGAATGACTGTAAACTGCTTGACGGTATCGGCGACAATGAGTATGTATATTTCGTACACTCGTATAAGGCAGAATGTGCGGACAGTGATATTTCCGCTTACTGCGAATACGGTGGACGTGTTCCTGCACTTGTTCACGACGGAAAATATGTATACGGAGCTCAGTTTCATCCCGAAAAGAGTGGTGAAACAGGCTTGAAAATACTGAAAAATTTCGGAGGTCTGATATGATTATTTTACCTGCAATAGATATTAAAGACGGCAACTGTGTACGACTTTTCAAGGGTGACTTTTCGACCGTTGAAAAAGTAGCTTCCGACTATCTTGAAACCGCTAAAAGTTTTGAAGATGCAGGAGCTGAATGGATTCACATGGTTGACCTCGACGGTGCAAAAGAGGGCAGACCCGTCAACACAAAAATCTATACAGACGTTGCCGAAAAGACGAATTTAAAGGTTGAACTCGGTGGAGGTATCAGAAGTCTTGAAACGATTCAGGAGTATCTGAATATGGGTATTTCGAGAGTTATACTCGGCTCTGTCGCACTGAAAAATCCTGCACTTGTCCGTGACGCTGTTGAGAAGTTCGGCAGTGAAAAGATAGTCGTAGGCATTGACGCTATGAACGGCATGGTTGCTACTGAGGGCTGGCTTGAAACTTCCGACGTGAACTATATCGACCTTGCAAACCAGATGATAAAGTCAGGTGTTAAATACTTCATATTCACCGACATATCAAAGGACGGTACGCTTTCGGGTGTGAATAAAGAACAGTTGCAGGCTCTCGCAGACGGTACGGAAAACTGTAACATAATCGCAAGCGGTGGCGTTCACACAATGGACGACATAAAAACCTGCAAGGAAATGGGGCTTTACGGAACTATCTGCGGAAAGTCTATCTATAAGGGTACACTGAATTTAAGAGAGGCTGTTGAATATGCGAGTATTTAGAAAATGAAGGTGATTATATAATAGATGTAATATTATTTCCGTCAAGCTATTTTTCGGCGAAAGAAGTTGACGAGGATTTACAGCCGGAATATAATGCAGTAAAGGAAACAGGACTTTTTAATATAATAATTTTCGGATATGATAAGTGGTTCAATGAAAATAAACTTATTCTGAATCGTGTTCCGGATTCTCCGTGTAACGCTGTTATGCGTGGCTGGATGATGAAACCTGAACAATATATCACATTTTACGAAAAATTATATAGTCATAATATACGATTGGTTACTACTCCAGAAGAATATAATTTAATGCATATCTTTCCGAACATATACAGTGTATTCGGGAACGATACCGCCCGAATGAAGATTTTCCCTTTGCATAAAAAGATTGATGTAGAATCAATTAAAAAAACTTTCGGAAGATTTATGGTAAAGGATTTTGTGAAGTCTGTAAAAGGTACTCAATTTCCACGTTTTTTTGACATTTCAGTAACGCAGGAGAAATTCAATGAATATATGGAAATCTTTTATAAATACCGTGGGAATTTACTGACGGGCGGTATCTGTATAAAGGAATTTCTTGATTTGAAGTATTATAATGAAAAAACAAATGAATACAGAGTGTTTTATATAAATAATAAAATAGCATCTGTCAGCAGAAATTCAGGTCAGGAACAATATACAAATCAACCACCAACAGAGTTACTTGAAAAATATAGTAATCTTTCAAGTTGTTATTATACAATTGATTATGTAGAGTTATCGGACGGAACGTGGAAAGTTATAGAAGCCGGTGACGGAAGTGTTTCCGGTTTGTCGGAAAATCAGAATATCTACAGTTATTTCAGAACGTTGTTTTATGCTTTTGAATAAAAGTAACTGGCATTGGGACAGTGCAGAAAAACTATATCGTAAAACTCACAAAAATTTTCTAAAAATGAAATCTTAAAGTTGCAACTTCTGATTTATAATACAAAGGAGGCTGAAAAAATGCTTGCAAAAAGAATAATCCCGTGCCTTGACGTGAGAAACGGCAAGGTAGTAAAGGGAGTAAATTTTGAAGGAGTACGAGATGTCGGCGACCCCGTTGAGTGTGCAGAGGAGTACAATAGACAGGGTGCGGACGAAATCGTATTTTATGACATAACTGCGTCTTTTGAGGGCAGGGGAGTTTTCCTCGACGTTGTGAGGGAAACAGCTAAAAAAGTATTCGTACCGCTTACCGTAGGAGGTGGAATAAAGACCGTTGACGACATTCGTGAAACTTTGAGAGCCGGTGCGGACAAAGTTTCTGTAAATTCTCAGGCGGTGAAAAATCCACAGCTTATACATGATGGTGCGGATATATTCGGCAGTCAGTGCATATGCGTTGGAATTGACGCAAAAAAAATTGCCGACCACAAGTGGACGGTTTATATAAACGGTGGACGTGTAGATATGGGAATTGACCTTATTGACTGGGTTCATCAGATTGAAAAACTCGGAGCAGGTGAAATCTGTCTGAACTCAATTGACGCTGACGGCACTAAAGAGGGTTTTGACATTGAAATGCTGAAAGCCGTGTGTGATAATTGCAGTATACCTGTAATAGCAAGCGGTGGTGCAGGAAAGATAAACGACTTTGCAGAAGTCTTTGAAAAGACAGGTGCAACAGCAGCACTTGCGGCATCACTTTTCCACTTCAAAGAACTCACCGTACAGGAAGTAAAATCCTATTGCAGAAACAAGGGTGTAATTGTCCGGTAGATATACGGGAGGTTATTTATATGCTGAATAAACTAAAAAATATATATCCGTTTTTTTATGGAGCTTTCGGCAGTCTCGGACTTATATGCTGTACAAATATATTTTTAGATTTTGATTATAAAATCTCTGAACACCCATATGCACACCCGTTCTGTCTCATTGCCGGAAGCCTTTCACTGATTATATGTATGGCTGTATTCTGTCTTGACATAATGTCGTTTATAGACGAGGAGAGAAAACTTCGCCGTCTTTTGCGTACAATTTATATAACCTTAATATTATTTATAGGTTTTGCGGGTATGTGGTCGAGAATGTTGACGGTTGTAAGTGCATTTATAAAATACATGGGGTGGTGATAAAATGAACATAATATATAAAGATACTCATGACTTTAATTGTGAACAACTTGAAGATTTGTTTTTGTCTGTTGAATGGTCGTCGGGTCGCTATCCTGATAAGCTTGTAACGGCAATGAAAAACTTTGAGACAGTTTTTTCAGCATGGGACGGCAATAAGCTTGTCGGCATGATATGTGCGATGGACGACGGAATTATGACGGCTTATGTTCATTATCTGCTTGTAAACCCTGAATATCAGGACAAAAAAATAGGCAGAGAACTTGTCAGAATGATAAAGGAAAAATATTCTGATTATCTTAGAATAGTAGTGGTTGCGTATAATTCTGAACTTGCTTTTTATGAAAAATGCGGATTTGAAAAATCAGATAATGCAAGTCCGATGTTTATAACGTCATTATGGACTTAGAAAGGAGAATTAAATGATAAAAATTGACTTGAATGATGTTGACAAGTTTTTTGTCAAGGGTGAACTGATTCCGGCAATCTGCTATGAAGTGAACACTAAAACGGTTCTTATGCTTGCATACATGAACAAGGAAAGNCTGAAANAGACTCTTGAAACAGGANATACNTGGTTTTGGNGCAGGTCGAGNCAGGAATACTGGAACAAGGGNGCGNCTNCCGGACACTTACAGAAAGTTGTGTCCATTTACAGCGACTGCGACAACGATACACTTCTTGTAAACGTCGAGCAGACAGGTGTTGCGTGCCATACGGGAAGTTACAGCTGTTTCTTTAATGAAATTTATAATGACAAGGAGAATTGAAAATGACTGTATATGAAGAAATTTTTGAAGTAANCAAGGAAANANAAAAGNAGTATGAAAACNGCANTTCTGCTGAAANNTCGTACACCTGCTANCNTTTCGACAAGGGCGTTGACAAAATCTNTAANAAANTCGGCGAGGAAGCAACGGAGACCGTTATTGCCGCAAAAAACGGTGACAATGACGAGTTAATGAACGAAATCAATGACCTGCTTTATCATGTAATGGTACTCTGTGCAAATCAGGGTCTTGAGTGGTCGGACGTTGAAAAGGTTCTTGACGAAAGAAACGAAAAAATCGGCAATCTTAAAAAGTTCCACGAGGTTGACAAGAACACTTGATTACGTACAGAATTTCAAAGTACAATCCGAAAATCAGTTATTCTGATGAATGGGGTTCATTAACAGACGTTGGTGATAAGTGCTATAATCTTACTATTGATGAATATTTTCGATATGAAGAACTATACATACAAAGTTTGAAAAACATTTTCAGTGGACAGATAAAAAGTTTCAAAAGTACAGTATAGACCAATCTGTAATCAATGTATATAAAAAAGATTATCAGAATGTTATTTATCAATCGCTGTACGGTGGCAGACGTGAATTTCAATACAATGATATTCCGGCACTTATAAGAATCATGCTCAGGGAAGAAGCATGGTTTGTAATTGTGACCGACCGTTATAAGATTGATGTCGGATATGATTACTACATTCACATATATACCGAAAAACTTTTAAAGCCGGACAATCTTCCGGAAGGTATTTTTCTTGAAAAGATATAAAAATAATGAGCAGGATTTTTATGTCCTGCTCATTTTTTGTAATATCGGGTAATCCGTTCCGTTTATATTAAGATTATAATAAAGTTCGTCGAAGTTTTCAACATAAGCGACAAAATGAGTACTCATATCACTGACGGAAAATTCCTCAAACACAGATTTCATATTGTCAGAAATTTCTGCATCATACGGCGGTGACACAAGAATATAGATATTGTTGCTTTTTTGTTCATAAGTTATCATTACAGGCGTTGCCACTTCATAAAGTTTTGGCATACATTCTTCTGCACGTAACAGTTTTTGTCTGACAGGCATAAACGGATTTTTCCACTTTTCTCCGTCACGAACGATAAGAGTCGTTTTTATTGCTGATTTATCTCCATATATAACTAAGGCAGTGTTTTCATGTTCAACAGTTCTGATAATTGTACCCTTGGCTGCATATCTGAAAGCATCTTGTGGAGAATCGAATTTAATAAACAGATTTTCAAACGGCATGATAACTAATGTCAGTGATATAATAACGGCAGGAATAGTTTTTAATATCCTAAGCTTTAGTTTATTTTTTCTGAAAACACAGGGCACAAGCAGAATAATAAGTAAAGCCTGCAAATATCTTAATATTTGAATCATAATCAAAGTATCTTTCCTGTTTTTTATGATTTTACTTCTTTGCGTATAACCGTACCAGTCGGGAAAATCAAATCAGACATGAATGAAAACTTCATCATAGCATGATTAGCGGTTTGAATCTGTTCGTTGTTTTCGTCATAAAGGGTATTGAGAGTAAGAATAACTGGTTTCTGCGACGGTGCGAGGATTTCGACGGTATCACCTGCAAAGAATCTGTTACGCTGTGTACAGTAGACAGTACCGTTTTCGCACTTTTCAACAACCGCCACAACGTCGTAATTGCGTATGTAACCGCTGTTCTCGTAGTACTGCGAATCTTCCGGAGTACCGAAGAAAAAGCCGTTGCAGTATTTTCTGTGGCTTACCTTGTAAACCTCGTCACGAATCCAGTCGGGAAGTACGAAATTATCGNGGTTCNTGTNATATTCGTCAACTGCCATTCTGTAAGCGNTCGTAACGACNGTGACATAGTATGCAGACTTTGCACGTCCCTCAATTTTCANACTGTCAACACCTGCCTGTGCGAGTTTGTCAATATGTTCAATCATGCACATATCTTTTGCATTGAGGATATATGTGCCTTTTTCGTCCTCAAAAATCGGGAAAAATTCATTAGGACGCTTTTCCTCGACAAGATGATATCCCCATCTGCACGGCTGGGCACATTCTCCACGGTTAGCGTCACGGTTTACGAGATACTGCGACAATAAACATCTTCCCGAAAATGATACGCACATTGCACCGTGTACGAAAGTCTCAATTTCCATATCTGGATTTGTTTTTGCACGTATTTCAGCGATTTCGTCAAGGGACAGTTCTCTTGCGAGAACTATCCTCTTTGCACCCATGTTATAGAGTTCACGGGCGGTGACGTAATTCACAATACCTGTCTGAGTGGAGATGTGTATTTCCATGTCAGGAGCGTATTTCTTTATAAGGGAAAGCAGACCGATGTCAGCAACTATAAGAGCGTCAACTTTTGCGTTAACAGCTTCACGGACAAACTGTTCAAACTGCGGTATTTCGTTGTTGCGTGGGAGAGTGTTGCAGGTGAGATAAACTTTTATTCCCTTTGCGTGTGCGGACTGTACGGCATTAACAAGCTGTTCAAAGTCGAAATTAAGCGGAGAAGAACGCATACCGAAATTTTTTCTGCCGAGATATACAGCGTCTGCACCGTAATTTATAGCGGCGTTGAAACGTTCCTCATCGCCTGCGGGAGCGAGTACCTCAAGATTCCTCATTGTTTTCAGCCTCTCTTTCGGCTGCGATTGAAGAAGCTATATATTCGTCAACCTGTCCTTCAACCATTTCCTGATACATATAATGTTCGTCAAGAGTTTCGGAGAAATAGNTCTNTCCAGTGTAGNTNTTNGCNATANNGTAGNANTAACTGNTTTCAAATGCTTCAANAACTGCGTNTATAGCCTCGATACCCGGATTACATATTGCACCCGGAGGAAGTCCCGGACCCACATATGTATCATAAGCGTCAACAATTGTCTTATCATACACGTCCATTTTTGTGCGTACAAATTCTGCATAGTTTGAAGTAGGGTCGGACTGGAGGAGAGGAAAATCAGCTGAATTTCTAAGTCTGTTCCAGAAAACAGAGGCGACAAGCGTCATTGTGTCGGTATTTGCGGCTTCTTTCTGTACGATTGATGCGAATGTTATAAGCTGGTCAAGAGAAAGACCGAGACTTTCCATTCTGGCATATCTTTCGTCTGTCATCTTGTTGTCAAAATTCAGATAGATTTTCTGACAAACCTGCTCCGGACTCATATTTTCATAGAAGAAATACGTATCAGGGAAAAGATATCCTTCCATGCGGTAGAATTTAAGTGATGCGTCTGTAGGGAGCTTGTTTTCAAAATCAAATCCGAGACCGCCGGAATTGAAATAGAATATGAAATCATCTGCGGAGCATACACCGTTATCTTCAAGAATACGGGCAGATTCAAAAAGGGTTGAACCTTCGGGGAAAGTAACTTCAATTGTTTCCTGTTCTTTTTCNTNGTCAATGCTNGTAAGTTCGTTTATGATAGTTTCATAAGCCATATTCGGACGCACAAAGTGTTCACCGGCAATATAGAGAGAGTCAGACTTTCTGAGACGGCTGAAAAGCTGAAAACATTCGGNGGACTTTATAANNCCTTCGTCCTTGAGAAGTATGGAGATTTCTTCTGTGGTCGNACCTTCCGGTATAACTATAAGATGTGTGTTTTCGCTTTTTCCGATACCGAGCATATCACGTCCGAAAGCGATAATCACGAGTGAAAGGCATACAGAAACTGCAAATATAAATGTTGTAAGAATAATAACTCCGGGGAGTCTGCTTCTTTTCTTCTTCCTTTTCTTTTTTTTCTTTTTCGGAATTTCACTTCTTACAGGTTCGTGATATTCTTCTTCATAGTATTCTTCATCTGGTTCAGATTCAGAGTAATCCTGATAATTTTCATCGTAATCTCCGGTGAAATCTTCTTCAGTGATATTTTCCGTTTCTTCTTCCGCAACTGTAACTTCTTCTTCAGGTTCGACGGAAATATCTTCATTTTCTTTGATATCCTCGTTTATGATGTCCTTGTCATCTTTGTTCTGCATGGCAGAGTATCATCCTTTCTGGTGTTAAAATATAATCAGCCTTCAGGTCATGTTGCATAACAGGCAGATTGTCGGTAATAAGTTCCTCATAGGAGAGTGCAATTTTATGTATCTGCGGATATTCTGCAAGAAACCTGTCATAATAGCCGCCACCGTAACCAAGTCTTGAACCGTCGGGAGAGAAAGCAAGTCCGGGCATTATGCACAATGTCCTGTCGTTTATAACGGGCTGTGGCAGGGAAGTATCCGGTTCGTAAATGCCGTACATACCCTTTTTGAGTTCAACGGTGGAATTTACCGTGTGAAACGTCATAATTCCGTTTTTATGGGATACAGGAAAAGCAACTGTATATTTTCCGAAAAGCTTTTCAGCAATGGAAAAAGTATCAATTTCAGTACCGAATGANGCATNTAATAATACNGNATCATAATTTTCAAGCTGTCCGAGAAGAACATTACGGATAGCAGTATCTTTTTTTATCCTGTTGGGAATATTTTTTCTTATCTCCGAGAATTTTTTCCGCAGTAATTTTTTATTGTCCATAATCAGTCACAGAGAATANCGGNACGCNNTCTTTTNNTTTCTTCTTNCGAAACAGCCTTTTCAACGAGTTTTAGACCAAATTCAATAGCTGCACCTGCTCCTCTTGCTGTAATGAAAATGCCATCCTCCTCAACTGCACCGTCACTGATTACAGCACCGTCAAGCTGAGTTTCAAAACCTGTGTAGCATACTGCTTTTTTCCCGTTCAGCAGACCCTTATGACCGAGAATCGACGGAGCAGCACAGATAGCACCGATAAATCTGTTATTCTGTACACAGTAATCAACAGCATTCTGAACATATTCCGATTTTTCAAGATTGAGAGTACCAGGCATACCGCCGGGCAGGACAATCATTTCAAGTTCTTCGTCAAGACGGATTTCCTGAGCGATAGTGTCAGTAACAACCGGAATACTGTGAGAGCCTGTTATAATATTGTCTCCCACGCCGACAGTAACAACTTTTTTTCCGGCACGTCTGAGAAGGTCAACGGGTGCTAAAGCTTCGGTTTCTTCAAAACCGTTTGCAAGAAAAACATAAATCATAATAAAAAAGTCCTTTCATTTAAATTCAACAATGTATTTGTTTAAAAGAAAAACAGGGTGATATGACAGCTTTGCCTTACGCAGACCGTCAATTCCCAAATCTTCCTCACGGTTGATATATTCAAAATCCACAGCGGCAGATTTTGCGAATAAATTATTTATTGCGGTATATATTCCGGAAAAACTTCTGTCAGCTTTTTCTATATGCACACAGAAAGTACTGGAGTTAAGCTGTTCACCGATTGTAACAGCCGCAACTTTTCCGTCAATGCGTATAATACCGCCCTTAAGACCGAGTTCGCCGAAATAGCTGAAATACGTATTTATAGCGTACTGTTCAGCAACAGACGAATAATCATTTTCCTGATACTTGTTATTATAGTCATAAGTACAGAAAGAAATACAGTCATCAAAATCATTTTCCTGTATCATGGAAAATGTGTAGTCAAGCGACTGAAAATGTGTAAGATGATTTCTTTTGCTGTGATATTTTTTCCCTGAAAGATTAATCAGGTCGGACGAACGGTATATATAGTCTGAACTGTCCCTGTCGTATTCATACGTAAAACTGTCGGGAAACATTTCTTTCAGCATATCAAGCGACTTTTCCGTAACTCCTGTAATACGCAGCGGAACACCCAGCGAACCGGTATATTTTTTAAGCACTCCTATAAGCCCCATGTAGTTTCCGTCACCGGACGGGAAAACGAAATAAGGGGTATTATTTATTTTGTCAAAAGAGCATACTATATAAAAGTCTTTATAAAAAGAAATCTTTGAATCAGCAAGACGTTTCCAAGCCATATTGTTTGCAAAAGAGTATTCACAGCCCATAAAATCGGATTTTCTGAGACAAGCGGTTATATGTTCCCTGTCTGAAATATCAATATCACGAAATTCAAGCATTTTCTTCCCCTGTATTTTTAAGGTTACTGAAATATTCCCTTACCTCTGAAATTTTACCGCAGGACATTTTTCCCTCCGGACATTTTCCGTCTGCAACACATGACGGTCCTGCGTGACTGAAAATATCGGGAGCAACTTCCATACATAATTTAAGCATTTCGTCTGCAACCGCACGTATTTCCCACTGAGCCCTCCTGCAACAGCGGTGACGAAAGAAATTAAAAAGTGAACGTACATTCATGGTAACAATAATTTTAGTTTCGCAGGCATTCGGAAGTATAAAACGTGCGTCCTCGTTGGCGGTTTTGCGTGCTTTTGACAAAGCTGTCTTTTCGTCAAGACCCTCATTCATAAGTCTGACTTTATGACTTTCAGTAAGCAGGTCAGCAATTTTCGTGTAACTTTCTGTAATTTCGTTCATTATGCGGTCAAATTCGCTTTCAGCTTCGGGAAGTGCTTCAATTTCCGGAGGAGTTACAAACTCAAAGCCGTTTTCATTGACATACCGCTGACTTTTCTGTGAGTATGAAGCAATTCTGTGACGTACTAGCTGATGCGAGCAAGCTCTTGAAATACCCTCAATACCGAATGTGAATGAAACGTGTTCCATAACACTCTCGTGACCGACAGAAACAAGCATATCAATAAAACTTCTGGTTTTTTCTTCGGTAAGTCCGTCCCTGAGAGAATCAATGCCACTGCTTGAATAGCAGAGTTTTGCAGCGGTTGCAGCAAGTCTTTCAGGGTCGGGAGTATGTGAAATAAGATTTACTTTCATCTTTAATACCTCCGCTTGTGAGAATACATATATTTCTATTTTACCATTTTTGTGAATATAAGTCAAGGACAAGGAGTAAATAAATTATGGTAATTTTTTTAAAAATCGAAAATAAAGTGACAGAATGAAAAAAATTTTTGTTTGGGTATGGACATTTCAGAAAAAACATTGTATAATAGAGTAGTATCTGTAAATTTTACTAACCGGAGGAATGTTTAAAATGAAGAACTTCAATAAGTTTGTTGCAGCAGCAGCGGCTTTTGCTCTTGCCGCTACCGCTGCCGGCTGTACCCCCACAATAGGCAAGGGGACTGAAATGGCAATGACCGCAGACGGATATGATATAAGTTCTGGTATGTTTATCTTTTATACTATTCAGGCTTATGAAGATGCCGCAAACGTCTTACAGACAAAAAATGGCACTGCTCCTACTGTAAAGGAAGTAAAGAATGCCCATATTGACGATATTGAAGCTAAAGACTGGATTCAAAACAAAGCTACTGACTCATGCGTCACAATTGCCGCTATCGAAAACGAATTTAACAGAATAGGCGGAAAGCTTTCAAGTGAGGAACTCAGCGAAATAGACCAGATAGCAGATGCTTTTGTTGATTCTGAACAGAATAACATCTATACAAAAAACGGTGTCGGCAAAGAGTCTATAAAGTCCATAATAAGTGCTACCGGAAGCGGTACGAGTTATTACGGTGAATACGAATATATGCAGAAGTATATATTTGACTATTATTATGGATTCGAGGGCGAAAAGGGTTGTTCCGAAGAAGAACTCAAAGACTATTTTGACGAGAATTTTGCAAGAGTGAAGTATATTTCAATCAGCATGACCGACGAAAACGGCGACCCTTTGAGCGATGACGAAAAGAGAAGTCTCCGCAGAAAAGCAGAGGAGTATGCAANANAAGTCAACGGNGAAAAGGACAACATGGAGAAAATGTACAANNTGAACGANATGAAANAGGACTATGACGAATATATAGCTACTCAGACTACTCCTGCCGAAGACGATGAAGAAACAACTACAACCACCACAACAACTACAACTACAACGGATTCGGACGAAACACAGACTACAACAACTACAAATCCGTATGAAAATGAGCGTCTTGTACAGAAGTACACCACAACAACCGCAGACGAAACAGATAATGATTCAACAGATTCAGAAACAGCCGAAGAAGAAGAATCAGACGCTGAAAAGGCTGACAGGGAATACAAGCAGTTTGTCTTTGATGAACTCGGTATGAATGAAGCGAAAGTTTATGATTATGACGAAAATACTATCTATGTAATTATCAGGGGAGACCTCAGAGAACGTATGACAGAAGATGACTACTGGTCAGAAGATTATATCTCTAATCTCCAGCTTCTCAGATACAATGATGATTTCGTGGACTATCTTGAAAAACTTTCAGAAAATATTGTTCCGAAGAAGAACAGTTCTTCATTCAAACGATATGAACCGTTCAAGCTTGACCTTTCCTCACTTGAACCGGAAAACTGAAATAAATAAACTATAAGGGCTGTGCAGTAACCGCATAGCCCTGTATTTTTCGGAGGAGATTTATATGATTTATACAAAACTCACAAACAAGGCTATGCGGATTGCATACGAGGCTCATAACGGACAGTATGATGTAAACGGCGTACCGTATATCTTTCACCCGTACCACGTCGCAGAACAGATGAACGACGAAATTACAGTGTGTACGGCACTTCTGCATGATGTTGCTGAAGATACGAATATTACTATTGAACAGCTTGAAAAGGAGTTTCCGGAAGAAGTAACAGAAGCGTTAAAACTTCTTACACATGATAAAAATACGGATTATTTTGACTATATAGAAAAAATCAGGTCAAATCCCGTTGCAAAGGCAGTAAAGCTTGCTGACCTTGCCCACAACTCAGATATAAGCAGGATTACAGACAAAAATGTCGTTTCAGAAAAAAAACTTGAATACTGGAATTATAAGTATTCAGCGGCAAAAAGGATTCTTGAAAAAGATTGACAATAAAAATTGTGTATTTTGCATGGTGACAATTGCGAAAAAATATGGTATAATATCTTCTGCAAATATAATCTGACGAAGGGAGGAGTTTTTTTTGGAATTCAAAGCTAACAGTGGTGCATGGGGAACAATGTTCGGAGTTCCCTGTGTAGTTGCAGATAATTTTCTTAAACTTGCAACGGGTGAATATATTAAAGTGCTTCTCTATCTGCTCCGCTTTTCCGGTCGGGAATGTTCGAAAGAGGAGATAGCAGCAAATACAGGGGTAAGCATTGAGCAAACTATAGACGCTGTAAAATTCTGGCAACAGGTTAACGTTCTAACGCCTCAGCAGGAGATATCTTCTGCTTTACCTGCACCTGCTCCGTTTACTGCATCATTGCCAATATCAACACCAATTACTACTGCACAAACACCTGTACAGTCACCACTTATGCAATCTGTCATACAGCAGGAAATAACTGAAACTATTTCGGAAAATCTGTCTGAACAGAAAAAAGTAAAACCTGAACCGTATAAAAGAACGTGGTNAGGAANTGAAATAGAACAGATAAAAAAAGNANCNGCTGATATAGCAGANCTCTTTGAANTAGCAGAATCACATCTCGGCAGTGTGAATCATGTACGTCTGAACTCGCTTATATATATGCACGAGAGCTTAGGACTGAAAACAGAAGTAATAATTATCCTGATAAGCTATTGCTGTACTATCGAAAAAACAGGTACTAACTACATAGAAAAAATAGCTTACAGTTGGGCAGAAAATAATATAAACACTTTGGAGCAGGCAGAGGAAGAAGTACAGCGTCTTACATCTTCACATGAATATATGAATCAGATTATGAGAATTTTTGAAATGAAACGTCTCGCAAAAAAGCAGAAAGACTTTATAGAGCAGTGGCAGAGCATGGGAATGGATATTGAAATGATTAATTATGCTTACGAAAAAACTCTTGAACAGATTAACGAGCTTTCTTTTCCATATATAAACAAAATTCTTGTATCGTGGCATGAAAACGGATTCAAAGACATTAAGAGCGTATGTGAATCTGAAAACGTCTACAGTCGTAACAATATAAAGAAAGACAGCAGAAAGGACGATGATTTTGACGTTGATATGTACAGTATATGTATAAATAATTATGAGGTAATATAAATGAATTCTGAAATATTTGAAAAAGTACAGTTGATAATACAGAACCGCCGTAGAAATGCAGTAACAGAAAATGAAAGACGTATATATGAAATAAATAATAAAATCCCTCAGATTAAGGCAATAAACGACGTTATATTCAATACAGGACAGGAAGTTGTAAAGGCTGTATNTGCCNAAANAAANAAGNGNNTACAACAACAGAAGATANATNCGCTTAAACGNGATAATCTTGAAGCACAGGCAATGNCAAGGCAGTTGCTCGTTGAAAACGGATACCCTGCCGACTATCTTGATATTCATTATAACTGTACAAAATGTAATGATACAGGATATTGCAATAACAGTATGTGTGAGTGTTTCACTAAACTCTGCGGAAAGCTTGAAGCAGACAAAATCAATAAACATTCACAGCTTGAACTTTCAAGCTTTGATACATTCAGTCTTTCGTATTATAGTGGAAATGATTACTTTAATATGAAAAATCATTTTGAATATTTAAAACAATATGCAGAAAATTTTACTCCTCATTCAAACAGTCTGCTTATATTCGGAAAAACAGGTCTCGGCAAAACGCATCTTTCTCTTGCTGTTGCAAACAAGGTACTTGAAAAAGGATACAGCGTTATATATGATTCTGCTATAAATATTCTGAAAGAAATGGAAAAGGAACATTTCAGCAGGGAACATACCTCTGAAATGACTGATTTGGTTATGGAAACAGACCTGCTTATTCTTGACGACTTGGGAACAGAACACACTACACAGTTTTACAGTTCAACTATTTATAATATAATAAATACACGTCTTAACCGTAAGAAACCCACTATTATAAGTACCAACCTTGATTATGAAGGAATACGTAAGAGATATGAACCAAGAGTAGCCTCACGGCTTACAACTATGTATGCCAATATGAATTTTGTCGGTTCAGATGTACGCTTACAGAAGAAGAACGAAAAGACAAATTTAAGCCGGTACTGAACAGGAGAAAACAATGGACACGTATGAAGAAATGATAAGGGATAAAATAAATCGGATAACAGAAGAAAATGAAATAAGTGAATTAATTTCACTGCTTGATAAAAGTGCAGAATGTGACCGCTGGGACTATATGATAAAAAATTTAGACGCTGAAATCATTGACAAATACCTTTTTGACTATCTGTATAAAAATAATATATGCNTTGNAACACTTGCACATATGAAACTCAATGACAAGCATCTGAAAAAATTGTCTGCTGATTATGAAGAAGCTTTCATAACGCTTGCGATAAGGTATTTTGTATCTGACGATTATTCCGTGTCCGAATTAATAAATTTGCTGAAAGAATGTAAACAAGAATCGGTTTTTGAAAATCTGTATTCGCTTTCAGACGATCTTATAGAAAAAATCATGGCTGTTAATTACGTAATATCCGAAAGCAAATATCTGAGTGACGATTTCAAGGCTTATTCGGATAAACTGTATTATTCAAAAGTTCTGATGTTTTCCAACGATAAAAATATGCTGATTCATGCGTTTGAAGAAAATGAACCAGAATATATGTTGTCTCTTTCAAAAAATATCAATACTCCGGAATATCTGCTGAATAAATTGACAGGTATATCCAAAATAAAATATGCTTCAAAAATCCGTAACAACAGCAGGGAAACTTTGATTAACATAAAAAAATATAAACAGACCTGACAAATATGAGCGGGTCTGTTTTTTGTATGGTCAGAAAGGCGTGGTGTCGTACATTTTTTTAAGTTTTTNAATANNTTTCTTTTCAAGTNTTGATACATATGAACGTGAAATATTNAGCNTTTTTGACGTTTCNCTTTNAGTATGCGGACTTTTTCCGTAAAGACCATAGCGGTATATGATAATTTCAAGTTCACGCTTGTCAAGACATTTGTCAAGAAATTCGTATAACTGCCGTGAACGTATCAGCAGGTCTACCTGTTCGTGAATGTCAGCACCGTCGTCAATCAAGTCCATTAAAGTAATTGAATTTCCGTCCTTATCAACTTCTACAGGTTCATTTATATATACATCTCCTGCGGTTTTCTTTGCTGAGCGGAAACTCATAAGTATTTCATTTTCAATACATCTGCTTGCATAGGTAGCAAACTTTGCACCGTTTGTATAGTCGAACGTAGAAACGGCTTTTATAAGACCTATAGTACCGATTGAAATTAGTTCGTCCTGTTCTGGAACGGTTGAAGCGTATTTTTTTACTATGTGTGCAACAAGCCGGAGATTATGCTCTATAAGTTTATTGCGTGCCGACTTGTCACCACCTGCCATTTTAATAAAACATTCTTCTTCTTCCTTTTTGGAAAGTGGTTTGGGAAAGGCGTTGTTTCCCTCGATATGCAGTGCAAAGAAAAAAAGATTTTTGATAAGTTCGATAAACATAAAGCTACACCTCCGGAAATATNCTATGCACACAGGCTTGAACAATAGTTCNGTTTTTTGAAAATTTTTTCNTGCAAATGTTTCTGAAATGTGGTATTATNTTAAGGAATGTTTTNTAATAAAGGAAAGGAGAGGCTGTTTTTTTAAACGGNTTACAAAGATATATGNCTAAAAGGAATGATTATGGCAATGAAAGTATTACAATGCTCAAAGGTGCGGACAAAGTAAGAAAACGTCCGGCGGTTATATTCGGTTCAGACGGTCTTGACGGCTGTGAACATTCTGTATTTGAAATTATATCCAACTCAATAGACGAAGCCCGTGAGGGTTACGGCAAGAAAATAATAATAACGCACTATAAGAATAATGATATTGAAGTTGAGGATTTCGGACGTGGCTGTCCGGTTGACTTCAATAATAATGAACAGCGTTATAACTGGGAACTTGTCTATTGCGAACTCTATGCAGGTGGAAAATATGACGATACGGCAGAATCGTATGAATTTTCACTCGGTCTGAACGGTCTTGGTCTTTGTGCAACACAGTTTGCGTCTGAGTTCATGGACATTGAAGTAATACGTGACGGTTTTAAATATAATCTTCACTTTGAAAAGGGTGAAAACGTCGGTGGTCTGCATAAAGAACCCTGTCGCAAGAAGCAGACGGGAACTAAGACACGCTGGCGACCTGATTTGGAAGTATTCACCAATATAGCCGTATCAGATGAATATTTCTGCGATATTCTCAAAAGACAGGCTGTTGTAAATCCGAATATACTTTTTGTATTCCGTTCAGAAAACGAAAACGGTGGATTTACCGAAACAGAATTTATATATGAAAACGGTATAATCGACTATGTTTCAGAAATAGCAGGGAACAAGGCTCTTACAACCATTCAGCACTGGAGTGCGGAAAAAAGAGGGCGTGACCGTGAGGACAAGCCGGAATATAAAGTTAAGCTTGACGTTGCCGTGACTTTTTCCAACAAGATAAAGCTTACTGAATATTATCACAACTCCAGTTTTCTCNAACATGGCGGTTCACNTGAAGACGCTGTAAAACGTGCGTTTGTGTATCAGATTGANNGCTATATAAAACAGAATAACGGCTATCAGAAGAANGAGGGAAAAATAAGCTATGTTGACGTTGAAGAATGTCTGATACTTGTATCATCGTCATTTTCAACGCAGACATCTTACGAGAACCAGACAAAGAAAGCTATTACAAATAAATTTATCCGTGAAGCTATGACGGAGTTTCTTAAACATCAGCTTGAAATATACTTCATAGAGAATCCCGACGAGGCACAAAAAATCTCCGAACAGGTTTTAATAAACAAGAGGAGCAGGGAGAACGCCGAAAAAGTCCGTCTGAACGTAAAGAAAAAACTCACAGGAAGTATCGACCTTTCAAACATGGTTGAAAAGTTCGTTGACTGCCGTACAAAAGACGTTACCCGACGTGAAATATATATAGTTGAGGGTGATTCTGCATTAGGTTCGGTAAAGCTTGCCCGTGACGCTGAATTTCAGGCAGTAATTCCCGNAAGGGGTAAAATTCNAAACTGNCTTAAAGCTGAGNATNCTAAAATTTTCAAAAGTGAGATAATTACAGACCTTATAAAAGTACTCGGCTGTGGTGTAGAGGTCAGTACCAAAGCTAACAAGGACTTGTCCACATTCAATATAGACAATTTCCNCTGGAGCAAGATTGTAATATGTACTGATGCGGACGTTGATGGTTTTCAGATTAGAACACTTATTCTCACCATGCTTTACAGACTTACCCCGACGCTTATTGAAAAGGGGTATGTATATATAGCGGAATCGCCGTTGTTTGAGATTAACACAAAGGATAAAACCTACTTCGCATACACTGAGCAGGAAAAACAGCATATTCTCAAAATGATAGGCAACAAGAAGTATACTATACAGCGTTCAAAGGGTCTTGGCGAAAATGAACCTGATATGATGTCACTGACTACCATGAATCCCGATACAAGACGTTTAATCAAGGTTACAGCGGACGATATAACAGAGTCGGCAGAAGTCTTTGAAATGCTTTTAGGCGACGACTTGCAGGGCAGAAAACAGTATATTTCTGAATACGGTGCGGATTACCTTGAACTTGCTGATATAAGCTGATATTAAGGTGTACACCTTTTTACGATATTTTTCATTATATACTTTTGTGCATAATTCACAGTCACCCTATCGAGTAGAAGCAATCTTATTTGTGTATTTTAACAAGAAAGGAGTGATTTGACAATGGGATTAATTTTATATGTTCCCTTTATTATAATAGTATTGTTCTTTTGTATTAAAGAAGCCAATAACATAAGTGCCACTGAAAATAAACCGGAAGAATCAGGACTTTCAGAAAAGAAGCAGGATAAACCGAAAAATCAGGGGCTTGTTATGATAGGGATAAATTTTATAATATCTTTTGTAATGTGCCTGTATGATGGAATAGCAGACGGAATATATTTGTTTTTTATAATAGGCATACCGTTCATATGGTNTCCGTTGATGCTTACAGGCTTTAACCNCCGGCATTTCCGCAATGCAANANACGATACTCACGCCATGCAAATANACCTCATAACAATATTTATAGGTGGAGTTTATCATCTGTTGCTTTTAGGGCNGATTGGTGATGTATTGCATGGCGGTATTACTGATAAGAGCTATAAAGNAGCTGTATATCCTGACGAGTACCNCGAAATGATAAACAGTGAATACGGTTTGATAATACAATGGGTTATGGTGATAGGCTTTATAGCTATGGTGATGCTCTGTGTAATGAAACCTTATAAAACACCGCCTTTGCAGTCTGCACTGTGTATAGCCTTTACTGCAATTATGCTTCTGCTTATGGGATTGATATATGTTCAGATGATATGTAACTTTGAAAGTGCTTTTATAATGTTCTACCTGTATTATTTCAATCTGATAATAATTTCAGCAAGGCGTATACTTTATCACATAACGGAGCAGGTAAGGCTTGCAAACGAGCGTGAAATGGTATTCAGGACGAAAGCAGGGGAGAGGTTGCATAAAATAATGTCTACAATATCGGGAATGACAAAATTCAGCTTTATGCTTATACTGCCGATAGCGATAATATGTGAGATACTCTATATACTTCTCGGACAGGGTGCGGACGGTTTTATAAAGGCTTTCACAATGACTGCCGACTGGACATTCTCAACTCAAATACCGCCACCACCTCTTGAATATGAGGGACATTATCTCTGTACTGTTGCGGCAGGAGGTCACGAAAAAATAGTAAAACCAGTCCGTTACGGAATACGCCGTAATCAGAAGATAGTGGTAAATAGACAGTTGCTTATTGCAAACGCATTTGAGGACTTAATAGCTGAAAGACTTCCAAAGTTCCACCGCAGAATAAGAAACTTCTATGATAAATATGGTTATCCCGTATCAAGACACATAACCACACGCACAAGAGCAGATATAGTATATCTCCTCATGAAACCTCTTGAATACATATTTTTAGCTGTTCTCTATATGTTTGATACTCAGCCGGAGAACAGAATAGCGGTACAGTATTCGGAGTACAAAAGATAAAAATTGGCAATATTATACAAATAGGTTTGTTTCCTGACGGTAGGGTCACTATGAATTATGCACAAAATAAAAAGGGTGTACATTATACTTAAACACTGAAACATTGAATACTGCAACACTGAGCCGGTTAAAAATATAAATAAAAAGGAGAATTGAAATGGCAGGAAAGAAAAGAGTTACTAATAAAAAACCCGTTTTCAGACATGAGGCATATATTGAGGGTTCGGGAAGTATAGTAGACGAAAAGATTTCTGATACCCTCAAAAAGAACTATATGCCGTATGCAATGAGTGTTATCATATCAAGAGCATTGCCCGAAATAGACGGTTTCAAGCCGTCACACCGAAAGCTTCTTTATATGATGTACAAGAGGGGACTGCTTAATCCCGAAAGGGAACGCTCAAAGTCGGCGAATGTAGTCGGCGAAACAATGAAACTCAATCCGCACGGCGACCAGGCTATATATGAAACTCTCGTCCGTATGACAAGGGGAAATGAAGCACTTCTGCACCCGTATATTGATTCAAAAGGAAACTTCGGCAAGGCTTATTCAAGTAAGATGCGTTTTGCCGCTGCGAGATATACAGAAGTAAAACTGGAAAAAATCTGCAACGAGCTTTTCCGTGATATCGACAAGGAGACTGTGGACTTTGTGCCGAACTATGACAACACCATGCAAGAACCGACGTTATTGCCAGCAACGTTCCCGACTGTTCTCGTAAATTCAAATACAGGTATTGCGGTTTCAATGGCAAGCAACGTATGTCCGTTTAACCTTGCAGAAGTATGCGAAACTACAATAGAACTTATGAAAAATCCCGACCACGATATTATCACAACACTTAAAGCGCCTGATTTTCCCGGTGGTGGAATTATGCTGTACGACGAAAGTGAACTCCGAAAAGTCTACGAAACGGGCAGGGGAAGCATAAAAGTGCGTTCACAGTATAGATATGATAAGTCTGCGAACTGTATTGAGATTACACAGATACCGTATACCACAACCATAGAAGCCATTATTGACAAGATAGTTGAACTTGTAAAATCCGGAAAGATACGTGAAATTTCATATATACGTGACGAAACCGACATTGATGGTCTTAAAATAACTATCGACCTTAAAAGAAACACAGACCCTGACAAGCTTATGCAGAAACTTTACAGACTTACTCCGTTGCAGGATAACTATCCGTGCAACTTCAATATTCTTATAGCAGGTACACCGAAAGTAATGGGCGTTCGTGAGATTCTGACAGAGTGGACGGCTTTCCGTGAAGAATGTATCCACCGCAGAACTTACCATGATTTGCAGAATATGAAATCAAAACTTCATCTTCTTGAAGCACTTTCTAAAATCTTGCTTGACCTTGACAAAGCTATAAGAATTATCCGTGAAACTCAGAACGAAAATGAAGTAGTTCCGAATCTTCAGAAAACATTTGACATAGACAGGGAACAAGCGGAATATGTTGCAGAAATAAAACTCCGCAACATAAACAGACAATATATTCTCAGACGTATAGAAGAAGTTGACAAGCTGAAAAGAGATATTGCCGAAATGGAAGAAATCCTACAGGATAAAAAGAAAATCCGTAAAATAATAATCAGGGAACTCCGTGATGTTATAAAAAACTATAGTCAGCCTCGAAAAACACTTATCTGTGAAAACATTGAGCAGGAAGTGGAAATCATTGACGATACACCTGATTATCCTGTACATCTTTTTGTATCATCAAGTGGATATTTCAAGAAAATAACCCCGCAGTCCCTCAGAATGAACAGCGAACAGAAACTCAAGGAAGGGGACTATATCAGTCAGAGTTTTGAAGCAACAAACAAAACAGAACTTATTTTCTTCTCAGACAAGGCTCAAGCTTACAAATCCAAATCAAGTGCATTTGATGACACTAAATCAAGCGTAATGGGGGACTATATTCCTGCGAAACTTTCATTTGACGATGGTGAAAATCTTAAATCACTTATCGTTACTGCTGATTACAGCGGATATATGGTTTTCTTCTTTGAAAACGGAAAAGCTGCTAAAGTACCCGTGAAATCCTATGAAACAAAAACTAACCGCCGAAAACTTGCTAAAGCTTATTCGGATAAATCTCCGCTTACCGATGCAGTTTTCATTTCAAAAGACTGTGATATGCTTTTAAGAAGTTCAGACGGTCATGCACTTGTTTTCAATACATCTATGATTCTTCCAAAAGTTACCAGAGACTCACAAGGGGTTCAGATAATGACTCTCAAAAAAAATGCAACACTTGCGTCTGCAAAAAAAATTCCTGATGACGAAATAATTCAGCTCGAAAAATACCGTGCAAAATGTATACCAACCGCAGGACGACCTGCTAAAGAATTAGGCGATGCAAATCAGCTTGCATTATAAAAATGCTAAAGGGGGACTGTAAAAAGTCCTCTTTTATTACCCTCAATCCAAAGTTGCACCAAATAATAGTTTGGTGCAACTTTGGATTGTTTTCAACAGTCAGAATGGCAGTTCATCATCTTCCAGTATATCCCTGTAGTCTGAATCGTTCTCAGGTTCGTAAGGCTGTTCTGTCCTTTTCTGTTCCTCGTAGATGTCGTCAATGCTCTTTCGGCTTACAAAGTCCTCACAGCAAACAGCAAGAAAACCGCAACAAGAACCGTCTTCCGATTTGCATTTCATACGCTCAAGAGCATTTGAAGCACATTTTTTATAGTGAATGCACTCACAGCAATATTTACACTCTTTCACTCTTTTCACCCCCTTATTCAGACAATCCATGGATAGCGAATCCTTATGGCTTGCCAGTAGTATTCCGGATACTCAAAATGCATTNAAAATNTCNGACGGNGNACACTGATNCATTAACTCGTCCGGACACCAGCCCAGACTACTGGTAAAGAGATTGAAAGCAAGAAGCGTTGTTCTAAGACTTGATGAAGTCTGCCAAGGACTATCAATACAGTCAATATCTATGCAACCACAAGAAAAATTGTACATTTCGCTGATATGCTGTCTGCATACGGTATCAAGCGTTATCAGATATGCAAAAGATTCACGCCACGGGTCTTTTTTCTGTTCAAGGTTCATACGACCAAGAACATTAAAGAACATTTGTTTATGCTCGTTATCAGCAAAGACAACGTTTGCAAAGCGTTCATATTCTTTTTTCATAATATCTCACCCCCCTTATTCAGACAACCCAACAAGTTCAAGTGTACGTGTGATAATTTCAATCTCAGCACGTCCATAATGACGCATTGCAAGAGTTTCTGTAAGAGTTTCTAAATGAATCTTGAAATCTTCTGTAACATCTTTAACGGCTACACATTCGCCGTTTCCCTCACAATACTTAACAGCTTCCTTTTCGTTCTCTGCCGGAACAAATGTAAAATAACATCTACCGTCTGTTACATCTTCCATGTAAACTTTGTATACTTTCAGCTTTTTCATAATATCAGACCTTTCATAAAAATTTGATTTTCCTATTGACAAATCGTCATTTTTGTGATATTATGTAAGCACGGTATACGTTGGTATTGTTACCGTGCTTACGGTGGTAGTCGGTTTGGTGTGTTTAAAAACCGACTACTTTTTTACGTCCTGAAAAATGGTACATCTTTCTTAAAATGTACTGATTTTGAAGATNANTCAAAATNCTTAATATGCTGTTCAAGCATNNGACGAAAACNCAACTGATAGACTTCTTCTTTATCCCACTTTGATAAAGTCCTGTAAAAAGCCAAAAGCTCAATTTCATCTTCTGTAAGGTTATACATTTTATATACACTCCTTTCTATTCAATTTTCAAGATACTTTTCAGCTTGTTTCACTCTCACTCCGTGCCGTCTGCTACCGTTGCCGATTCTCGTTAGTCGGTTGTTGCTGTGTTTTCCTGCTTTGGCTTTCGAGGTATTCCCTCTTTCCATGATTCTATTATATCACATATTACGTAAAATGTCAATAGCATATTACGTAATTGAAAGTAAAATATTACGTAATATTTTAGGGGATTTTTGTGCAATTTGTATATTGAGTAATATTAAAACAAATGTTATAATATGTATATAAGGGGGTGAAGATATGAAGAAAGAAGAACAAATCAAGTATCAAAACAAGTATATTGCCGAAAAATACGACCGTTTCACAGCAACATTTCCGGCAGGTCAAAAAGAAGTGTATAGAAAATATGCCGAAAGTAAGGGACTAAGCCTGAATGGCTATATCAACAAGCTTATCAGCGACGACATGAACGCAGGACAGGCAGAACCGACAGAAAAGTAATTTATGCAATATGCTGTATCTGATGCACTGCAGTTTCAAATCTGATACAGCACTATGCACAAAGGTGCAGGAACAACAGGGGCATTAATCCCCTGTTTTTTCTTTTTCGTCGGGGTATAAACTCAGCAGACTGCGAATATCTGTAGTAATATCTTTGAAAGCCTCAAGGTAAATCAGAGATTTAGTAAGCTCCATACTGTCAGCGGAATCGATTCGACGAAAACGGACGTTTGACTGTAGATGACTGACTTCATCTTCAAGACGTTGCTGATTATTGTATATGTACGACATAAGCAGTGTTATTTCTTTCTGATTCATNCTATCACCTCNNTTCTAAAAGAGNTTCCCACTCNTCAGNGTCGAACTCGTCAAGCATATCANCATANTAGACCTCTCCGGNTTCACAGTTGAACATAATACCGTGAATTGTATCATAGCACACANCACCNTATTCAACCNTTCNTTTCTTTTCAGCTTCAATGCGTCTGTTTTCCTCACCACGACGGAATATATACTTGAATGCACCTTTAAATTCCTTGCTCTGAATTTCTTCATAATCCATGTGTTCAACAATTANGTCAGNCTNTNTNAANTNNCTGCNANNCCAGANGAACTTACCGAAAANTTTCTTGCAGTCCTTTGTTATGTATTTAGTNANGTAGTAAGCGACGTTNATANGGTCACCATNGCACTTGATACAAGTTGTAAAGCCGAATTTCCACTTTTTAAGGTTATAAACAATTTTACCGTCGGAAGGGTTAAGACCAGTTCTAATAGCTTTATAATCAGTCATAGGCTTTTTGTAACCTCTATAAGACTTTGTACCAGAATCAACTAAATCAAGCTTATCACACTTAATAAGACCGTGAAAGTGAATAGCACCACTTTTGTGATGTTCAGCAATAAGAAGATATTCAAAACCATCACGTTTTACACGGTCCTTAAGCCAATTCTGAACAGGTTGCAAAAGTGCTTTAGGGTCTTTACTGTCAAGTTTTTCTGGGTCAATAGTGCCAGTGAAAAAGTAGTCGAATTTATTATTAAAAGTATAGTCAAAAATTCTGTCTTTTGCCCTCTTAACACTGTCGGGACGTGGTTCGCCAGTCTTTCTTTTATTTTTTTTAATAAATATAGTCTTTTCAGCAAGTTTGATATCATCAAGTGAAACGTTTGATATATCACTAACACCAAGATATTCTTTTATCATTTTCATTCTGTACTTTCCACGGTAATTTTTAAAACTTTCCTTTTCCTCAATCAAAGAAAAATTATCGCAGAAAAACTTTGTATAATTGATTACTTCAAACATAGGCTTTTTGAATATAGCAGAACGGCAAACAACAGTGCTTGTTGTTCCGTCGGCATAAAGCTTTGTTTTGGCATTACCGAAAGGAAGTCTTGAAGTAAATCTACTGAATGGAGATTCTAAAGGAAATGGATTAATCATAATATCACCGCTCTATTTTTTTTAATTGCCACCAATTTGTGGCTACTATCAAGTAGCGGTCGGGCGGAGGGTCGCCCCCTCACAAGTTCGGGGGGCGTCCCCCCTGCCCTCTCCGCCTTTTCTACCGCAGTTCAGACTTATCAGACCAAGGAATTAATTCAGGCTCATCACGTAATGAACCGTTAACAAGTTCGTATGAATCAATATTATCATAATAATGAGGTCTCCAAAAAAAGAAATCTGTTGCAATGGGAGCAAAAGAAAAACCGTCAACAATTTTAAAATTGATAATATCGAAAAAGAAATCAATACGACGAACACGGGAAAAATCAAGAAAAAATCGCTCAACATAATAATACTGCTCAGTACGATTACGAATTTTTTTATCAACATCATCATACGACTGTGAAGCATAGATAAAGTCGCATTTGCTTTTTCTATGTTCGGAGTAAAAAAATTTAAGATTATCAGTAAATTTTTTGTAATCACGGGAATCAGACAACAACATTATTTCATCAACAAGGATAAGGCAGTCAGAATAATTTAAAACGCCTAATTTGTCATATTCAAGCTTGTAACAGCCGTCACAACTGAAATTTGTATATACATACTTGTATTCTTTAAGACTACCTAAAGAAAGACCATGAAAATTAATATTCTTTCCCTGTACAGCACGTTGTGCAATCATTCCAAGAAAAAGAGACTTGCCAGACCCCGGCAAACCAAAAACGCCCGAAATAATAAAAATCACTCCTTTGAAAATAATCTGAAAGCAAGATTAATACTACAAAATACCACAAGGACAGCAAACATATTTATAAAATATTTTGTGTCCAAAAGAAAAAATATTGTATCTATAAAAGCACTCATTTTCTACCCCCAAACTTTGAAGTAATATTTAACAGATTTTTAAGAATAATAAGAAACGCAATGCAGGAAGTAAGAAGAATAACAGATAACACAATTATAGTAAGAATCTCAGCAAACCAGTAATAATTACTGGTTTCAGGTGAAAAAACATGATTAAAAGCACCTAAAAATATATCAAGAAATTCAATAAGCATTAAAACACCGCCTTTCAGTCGTAATCATAGCCAAAGCCGAGAATAAAAATAAAAAAAGTAGCAACAGATAAAGAAATAGAAATATCCCAAAGAGTAACGCTAAAAGGAAAATAAGGGGGATAAGCAGAAAAAATAACAGTTTCTTTCATAAAATTAAAAACTTCTTCAAACTGCTGAATAAGATAATCTATAATTTCTTTAGTTACCATTTTAGCACCCCCAATGACATATTTTTGAAACAACACCAAAGCCGAGAACAGCAAAAGCCACAGAAGAAACCCAAGCAGGAAGCGGAAAGTTATTAAAAAGGTTAGTGACATAATCGGACATCTTACTGATATTTTCTATAACAAGATGAAAATTACCGCCGACCAGTGACAATATATTAATGAGATACTGCCAACCGCAATATATATTTTCCATAATACTAAACATCAAATGCCCCCTTTACAAGAAAACNATAACAACAAAACCCAAANATACACAGAGTAAANNAATAGNCATTAAACCAACATCATAAAGAAAATCACTTGCAANAGATATAAAACCGCCGGAAACTTCAAGAACACGAACTGGTAAAGGAGAATCAAGAGCAAAATCTACATCGGGATTTTCAGCAATAAAAGCAGGTTCTGTATTAAGTGGCGGATACGTTTTATAAAATTCCGCAGGGAAAGTAACATCAACATTTACATTAATGTCACCTGTAACAACTGGATAAGTGCCAGTTATTAAAGTAGTGGTAGTTGTTTCAGGTGTTTGCAGTTCCTTGATAATTTGGATAAGATTGGTATAATCAATATCAGTATCATCATCTGAATAAGTTACATCTATATCAGGAAACTTTGAAAAAATCAAATCAAATTCAGCTTCAAGTTTCGGCTTAATATTCAAGTCAAAAAAATCTGCATATATATCGGGATTAAATTCAATACTGCCGGAAATATCGTTATATGTATANCCATACTTATTNTAATTNATAATATTATTTTTAGTAATAACATCTCCGGCATGATTATTATAATAAATGTTTGGTAGTTTCCAAAGCTTTAACTCAATATAGTAATTATTAAGTGACTGCGAAAATTCATAGTCATTTGACACTACAGTACTANTACTAAAATGATTAGGCAAAGAATCAGAAGAACCATTATAACAAATTTTGTCAATAGTAACCGCATTATTAGAACTAATATTATACTGTTTCAATGAATTGACGGAACTGGCTTGAAAATAAGCACGGTGAGCAGACTTTAAATATTTTTCTATAAAGTCAGAAGTAAGACCGGACATATAACTGTCTAAACCATAAAATTCAACAAGAAAGCCAAAAGATGAAGAAAAACTTTGAGTAATTTTATAAATACTTATATCAAAACTGAATTGTGTCATTTGATTAAGATTATTAATACGGGTGTATTTAACAGCCCCTGTTTTAGACTTATCAGATACCGCACCAGTGCTAATAATATTACAAGTTATTATCTCATAAGCCCCACTTTTATACACAACTCTGTTTTTGCCGTAGAAATTGTATTCAAAAGGAACTGTAATAATTTCTTTAGGTTCAACAGGGTCAACAGGATAACTTTCATTGCCGGAAAAAAAGTCTTTCATAATATTCCAACCGTCTTTAAGATAATATTCAAGGTTATAAAACGGCGAATTATCAATAAATTTTTCATATGTTTCCTCAGCAGATGAAGCGTGCGCCTGTAAAATAGGNCTTTTAAACGAAGTTTTTGTTAATGGTGNATTATTTATTAAATCGTCCATTTGTCTTTNATACTCGTCGNGTGTTAGTTNCNTGTATACNAGANTAGTATTTTCCTCTTTCGGCTTATACTCCGGACGTTCTGTACATGACCCAATAAAATACAGGAATATAACGAATACAAGAAGAAATATTCCTATCATCTTAAAAATCTTTTTCATAAAACACCTACTTAGTAAAAAAGAGTGAGTAATCCCCCCCACTCTTTTTCAGAATTAAATTAGTTACGACCACCGAAATTAAGAAGATATTTAGCAAGTCCGATAATAGCACCTGCAACGGAAACAGCAACACCAAGCAATAACAAAGGATTTGAAACAATTGTATCAATGCAATCACCGACTTGTCCCCAAATAAATTCTAAAACGGTTTCAAATATGAACATAGGCAACATAATTAATTACCCCCTACGACGACCGCCGAAGCGAAGAAGTCGCTTTGCAAGTCCGATAACAGCACCTGCAACAGGAATGGCAACACTAAGAAGCAACATTGCATTGCCTGTAATTGTAGTTACACAACTATCAATCTGTGTCCAAACAAAACCGACAGCAGTAGTAAAAAGCTCAGGCATATTTACACCCCCTTTATCCCTGATATCATGTATATAAATCAAAACCGAAAGCGGTTATGACTTCTTAAAAACCGGACGGAATCCCACAACCGTCATTTCATCATTGATAGGTGCATAAATAAGTTGAATTTCCTTGTTAAAAAGATTTTTCAGCGAGGAATCAACAGAACCGTCATTTTCAGAAACCCCAAGAGAACCGGCAATATCAGGCATTTTCATTTTTACTTTAAAGCCGGAGAAACCGAAGTTGTTAGCGTTGTTTCCGTCGTTTGTAACGCATTTCAAAGTGCGGTTGTTGTAAGCGATAAGCTCACCTGTTTTGTCATTAGTGAACTCACCTTTTTTTGTTTCAAAGCCGATTAAATATGTACTCATAGTTTTTTATTCCTTTCTGCCCTGTCGGTTATGGGCTTACCGTATTTATTATAAAAACTGCTATTTGCAGGATTTATCTTTAGAAAGATTTATTTTGTATAGTGCTTCTTTATCACATAATCTATGTTGTTTTATAAAATCTTCTACATCAAAATCAGAAGATTCAGGTTTGTATGGTTCGTTTTCCTGTTTTACACAGGATTCAAGGATAACAATACCTTTCCTTTTGGATTCAGCTTTCTTTGCTTTACGTTCCTGTATCCAGTCGGATATATCATCAAAAAAACTTGATGAATCACAACAAGCACGATAACCAATACAATTCTTTAAAAAACGTATTGACCAAGAAATAAAAGAAAAAGAAACAAAAACAAGTAAAGAAAAAGGTAAAAATTCTTTAATTTCGGAAAGTAATTCATTAAAATCAATTAGTTCATTAAAATTCATTAGTTTTCACAACCATTTTCTAAAGATTTTTTATCAATGCTATTATTTTCTTTAAGTCCCCTGATAAATTCAGGAACAAAAAGAAAACAAGAAATAAAAGAAATAACATAAACAAAAAGAAGCATACCATAATAAACGCAATCTTCATAAATATCAGGATAATTTACTTGATATTCAAGAATTAAATCATCAATAGTCAATAGTTCAAGAAGAGATGAAATAAGGAAAACTATAGNTAAAGCTATTTTAAAAATAGNNAAAAANTTTGATAATAAANTTTTTTCCTCAGATATCTTTTTAAAATTCATTTTATCACCACCTTTGGCGAACCGACACAACAGGNGAAAACCGAATAAANCCCTGTTGTATGTCAGCTCTTTAANATAAAGAAAATTAGGAAAGGAGTTTACAACGTTCTTACACCTTATAAGATTTAAGAACAACATTATTATAACACCTAATCAGGAAATTGTCAAGTATTCTGATAAGGTGTATAATAAAATCAGTGATTTAAACAAAAGAAAGGTGAAAAAATTATGCAAGTTCACGAGAATTTAAAACTTATAAGGACAAAAAGAAAGGAAACACAACAACAAATAGCCGATATATTAAATACAACTCAGCAACAATACTGGAAATATGAAAAAGGATTACAGGAATTTCCGGCAAGGCACGTTATAACTTTAGCAGAACATTATAACATATCAACTGATGAATTATTAGGTATAAAAAAAGAAAAATACACCTTATCAGGAAAGGAAAAAGAATTGTTAAACAAATATAGACAACTTGATATAGAATACAAGAACAAAATCGAAGAACGAATAGATGTATTCATAGATATGCAGGAAGAAACAGCTAAACAAAAAGAAATAGCATAACTATAAAAAAAACGATGAAAGGGGGTGATGATATAGAGATTATGGGAAAGGGGGGAAACTATGAAAGAATTATTATTTTTATTTTTGGAAATAATAATATACATATTTGCAGAAATACTTGAATTAATAAATGTTTTATTAACAATACCATATTTTAATATGGTAGTAGCATTTACCTTGTCAAGCATTATACTTTCTGCAATTATCTTTATTGGCAAAAAAATATATAGATTGATTGCCTAAATAAAAAATCCGTCTGTACTCTCTCATCAGAGTGCAGGCGGTATTTTATCAGCTTACAGGGAGCTTGTCACGAATCATGAATATCTAAATCATTCTAAAGCCGTCAAAGCTTTAAAAAGTCAAGGGTCGGAAAATTTTTTCACTCTAAAAACTGTGTGAAAAATTTTTCCTTTTTCCCCTTGACTTTTTAATTTTGGCGTGGTAGTAGGCTGTAGCGTGGACGGCTCCGAAGATAAACACAGTTGAGAACGCCCACGCCCTTTCCATTATACCACGCCAAAACCGCAATGACTACTAAACAGAGGGTTTTTTTCTTAGCGGGACTCACCAAAGATAAACAGATGTGACTGCAAGCTTGTCAAGCTTACCGGAGCAGTGCGACCGTTGGAGACTTTCGGCGGAGCTATTCAGGAAAACGAAAACCCCCGATTTCTCAGGGGCATTGTTGTTAAATAATAATAGTTTGGTGAAATTCAGTCTGTCGAAAAAGTCAAGCAAGAGCTTGGCTTTTTCGCCTATCTGTGATATAATAGAAAGAAAGGGAAGGTGAAGGAAATGCTGACAACAAAAGGAGAAGAACGAGGACAGTATG